>Ga0307507_10001332_pt1 | contig 55173 bp, 67 predicted proteins | sample 7_EM_MG_FD_207223 | JGI IMG/M metagenome (GOLD analysis project Ga0307507, IMG submission 207223) | Populus trichocarpa ectomycorrhiza microbial communities from riparian zone in the Pacific Northwest, United States - 7_EM | ecosystem: Host-associated > Plants > Roots > Unclassified | place... | reverse complement strand
GAGGAGCTTTACCGGTGCTTCTATCTTCCCGATCTGGAACCAGAGGTCAATAGAAAAGTCGTTGAAGACGATTCTGGCTACTCCACCGCTGACAACGATGAGAAGATCACCACTCCGGACGTCACGGAGATCTTCGAGGCTGAGACTCTCCCACTAGTAGACGAGAACACCCGTATTATCGGCACCTCGCACCGTGCACAGGTGCCAAAACTTTCTAGTTTACAGGTTTCGAAACTAGCTGCCCAGTTTGCGGAAGCTATACCCGAACGCGAGTTTTCGATGGCTTCACTTCAAGGGTACCTGATGGCCTATAAGATTCGCCCATATGAAGCTGTATCGGAAGCACCAGCTTGGGTGGAGAAGGAGCGCGCTGAGATTGCTATGAAGAAAGCGCAGTTAGCGAAGGACTCGGCAAAGGGCACAACGAAGGACACCGCGAAGGACACTGATACTTAAACAGTGTTTAGCGTCCTGAACTTGTTTAAATTTACAGCCCTATCATACCCCTTCTTGACTTGGGGCAACATGATGCACTTCGACACCTTCAGCTTCCGCCAGGCTACGTCGACTACTAAATCCGGGCTGGCATGCTGCGTCCATCCCTATATTACTACAATTACGACGTCATGATTCACGTCGTACATAAAAAGCACGCACACATGTATCAATTAGAACAACTTGATAGATTGCTGGTCTCATCCTTCGAAAGCCAGGGTGGCACATTCACGAGTCAGTACTTGGGGAATAACAACTTTTTGTAACATTTGTAACAATTCATGAGTACAAGTAACTTCACAATGTCAAGGATAAAGTATGGGTATAATCGTTGAAGGTAAAGGTAGGGCGCGAGTATGATGTATTGTAATATCGTCAACCCTCTCCACTCGAATTCTATGCCAGGGTCGCTAACAGATCTATCACAGCATTCAAACATCCATGGCTAGCTGATGATAAGCGTTCACCACCAACTCCGATATTTGTTCAAAAGTCATCCCTCTATGTGGTCCATACGTACCCACCACAATGCCCGGATCCACCATGAAGGGCAGCGACCACCAAAACCACGAAAGCACCCACACATACCCAATGGCACGCGTCCACATTGGGGGTGGGGGTTTTGGAGCAGCTGGGTCTTTTGATGTTGAAAGCGCCGCATTTCTCGGTTTCCGAGCAGCCAAGCCTGATCCAGGAAGACTCAACAGGTTGGAAACCACCGTCTCAAGGGTGACAGCTAGACCTTGGAGGATGAAGAACCATAACGCTCCTGCCCCTGGCTTGCCAAGCATCATGTAGTCGCCCCCCATGTGAACGAGGGCTGAAATGAAGAATGCAATATTGAGGAATACGAAGGGGGCGTAGGGTTTGTCTATGGGACAGTTGAGGATTTTTGTGACAACGAAGATAGTGAAGGATTTTAGTGGCTTAGAGGTATTGTTAGTAGGGTAGTGTAAAGGCGTAAACTTGACGACCTACTCGCCGCAACATCTGATGCCACGTTCGGCTGAGAATGCCGGCGTCAGAGCCAGCACTTTAGTAAAAGTGTAACCGTTATACGCACCCCCAGAACCTCTGCACACTGTACGCATTAAATGGACTTCCAAACAGATCCGGCCACTCTTGAGGACGAGAAATCCCAACTCCCACACAAAGAGCCGCTAAAACGCAATGCAGTGTGTTGATATGTGTAACTGCGCCCAGCGCGAAGGCAAAAACGCCCGTGGTATGATAAAACCAGCCCATATCCTTCACGGATGCAGTTTTACCCGACAACGCTGGGTTAGAGTTGACAGCCACGGATGCGAACGCGCCCAGGAGGGCGTAACCAAGGGCGCGGGCGATCCTTGATACGACGAAGGCAAAGCGCGATTTGGTAGAAGGTTTTGGGAGGGTCAACGGTTCGAATGACCACCCTACTCCGCGTGGATTGGAGTATAGACTGAACGCCCGACAGAAACGCGTCGCCAAGGAAGCCTCTGCGTCTGCGCCCTTTGCTCTTGGCGGCTGACCCTTGGGATAGACATCCTTCTGAACATCGGTGATGAGGGTGTAGTCAATGGCTACTGTGAGCTGGGTCAAAATAGCCGAACCGAGACCTAGGTCAACGACTACGTCGCCAGTTGTTGTATGGCACACAAGGTAATATGAAATGATCGCGATAGGAAGGAACATTGACCAGCGGGTCCATATTGAAGTTTTGCTTGAGAATACTGTCATAGATAGAACGATTAGACATTGCGAAAAGACATAAAGACCCCAGGGGAAAGGGTTCCTTTCTATCATGGCAGACGAGAGAATCGTTGGGAGAAACTAAGAACTTGAAATGTCAACTTTTTTACGAACCTGATTTACAGTTCGATTCCCACAATTTCTATTAGCCCAAGCTCGACCTTTATGGGGATTACACGTAAGTAATAAGTCCTCCTTGAGCGCCGGTGATATGGCCGTCGACGTTGGAAGATAAAATTTTGAAAAATGCTTCCGTCAATGTGCTAGTAGTAGTGGACACGCTTATGCCTTCCCTAAACAGCGACACGTGCACGCATGCAAACCGTCAACATCCGGCGGCAATAACCAAGCATTGAATAGCCTCTACTTACCGCGCCAACTAATAGACGCTCTCGAGATTTTAGCAGTGACGAAAGACCGAGCTCATTGGTTAGAGCTCCTATCACACATGGCTGCTTCCGGATGCCCTCACATTGCTAAACTCCTCGGAGACGTCAGCACCACCGGAGACACCGATTTTATTCAGAAATACAAGACCGTAGTATCCTGGAACGTACGGTACGCTCAAAGTGTCAGAAACCCTGCAAAACGAAGAAAGGTGAGTCCAATTTCCACTCATAACCAAGTAGCAACTCTCAAGTATCTTGCTAGGTGTCTGCACCGACGTGTGGCGCATGCGATCTCGCTCTTTCCCGTCCATTCGCATGCTTGCATTGCGATTTTGCTGGTTGTTGGTTGGAGGGGCATGCGCTAGGTCATTTGCGTGATGCCGGCCACAATTTTTGTAGGTTACATTTTCACTGTGAAGGGAGAATTTTTATTAAAGAAACCATTACGCCTTCGTAGGTGCCGATACAAAGACAGGGTCTATATTCTGTGCCCAGTGCCAAGATTTTATCTACCACCCGAAAGCTGATGGGATTTACCTCGCTGCTGTCGTGATGGCCGAAGAGCAGCAAACAAAATTTCAAGGTCGGTTTACTCAACTCATTAATTATCAAAATATCATTGTAATTTTTTTCCCAGTATCAAAAAAACTTCGGGAACCATATCAGATTTGGGTTCCAGAAGCAAAGGACATCCTCGCACTAAAGAATTCGGACCCGATTCCTTGTCAGGGTGAGCCTGTTCCGCGTCCTTAGGTTTATCATCTCAAAAAAAGAAATCACTACCAAAGCCCGTCGAGGTCTATTGAATCTCGGGCAAACATGTTTCTTAAATGTCGTGTTGCAGTCCTTTGCGCACAACCCCCTTCTTCGCAACTATTTTCTAAGCGATAAACATAATTGGAAACAATGCAAGACCGAAACGTGCACATGCTGCGAAATGGATAAACTCTTTACTGAGGTATGTGGATTCTACTCCAATTTTATTGTGGAGGAGAGTAACCCCCTTTTCTTAATAACAGATATACTCGGAAGACCCCAATCCGCATGGACCCATCACCTTCCTGGCCACCACCTGGAAAGCATCCGCCGAACTCTCCGGCTACGCCCAACAAGACGCACATGAATTCTTCATCTCTGCGCTGAACCAAATTCACTCGACTTCTCGCGGTTCAACAGAGGTGTCCTGTAATTGCATTATTCACTCCACCTTTGCGGGCCAACTGCAGAGTGATGTGAAGTGCGAACGATGCGGCAATATAACGAACACTATCGATCCTATGCTTGACATCAGCCTGGAGTTGAAAGGGAAAGGCGGGGAAATTGTTTCTGGTGATACACTGGCCGCTTGTTTACGGCGGTATGTTTCCTTCACTTCCGCTTTTATTTCGCTTCGTATGTCTAATATAATAATAAAGATTCACCCAATTTGAAAAGCTGGGTCCGAAAGAATACACATGCAGTAAATGTGCCAAGATCTCTCACGTTGGTACACCTTCGACCCATTACTTAAGCGCTCTAACTGGCGGAAAATAGGAAGCCAGCAAACGCCTAAGTATTCGGACCCTACCGCCCGTGTTAAGTTTTCAATTCAAGGTACCCACTCTCTCATTAAGCTCACAACCGACTCTCACCGCACTCGCATAGCGATTCGAGCACAAAACCAACGATAAATCATCCGCTCGAAAGATAGACGCACAGGTTCGGTTCCCAGCTTCAATTAACATGGCGCCGTACACCACGCTTGTGATAAAAGACATGGAGGGGGGTAACGCGAACGACGCTAGATATACGTACGCTCAGTTTCGTAATAGCCACAAGCCATTCTCACATGATGCATACATAGGTGCCCTGCTCCAGAGGTGATGTATGAGTATGACCTCTTCGCCGTGATCAATCATGAGGGACAAATTGATACGGGGCATTACACCAATTACGCGTGTTTCCAAGATGAGGTGTGCTCTTTTGCCTTTTTCGAGGGATACCTGAAAGTCACTGTTAACATAGTGGTATAAATTTGACGACGACAAGTGAACACCCCCACGCCTTCTTCTCTACACCACTAAACTTGCTTTTGTAGAGTAATACCATCAACACTAGGCGCGTGCCTCGCCTCCGCCGCATATATGTGTTTCTACGTGAAGCGACACTTGGACTACAAACCCAACATCAAGCCATCGTACGTCCAGGCACATGAAGCGGAGGCGGTGAGGGAGAAGGAATTAGAGAGGGAGAGGGAAGCAGCACGGATTAAAGACGTGGATGATGCGCTTTTGGCTATTGTTTGAGGTGATAGTTATGATGGGGAGCAGTCAGTGAAAAACACTTGAGCGGTGCTCATGTATTGGCTTGAAATTTGATGTGGCACACTTCTTGATCGCTGCGCTTCAGCACGTCGAGCCTCCCTCACACCATGGCATAATATTGCATCCATCCGTATGGATATCCAAAGACTCAAGCCCTTTGTAGAACAGATGTACATGTAACAAATCGATAATCATACATACAATGAACAAACCCACAAACTCATCCTCAATATTCCCAGAGTTCTGATGATTGGGAACAATCAGTCCTTGGCGTTTAAAAAACATAGAGCTCCAAGAGCTGGCGCAATTAAAAAATCTACGAATCGCCTCTCTGGGAATTGGGCAACCGGAGTCCCCAGAACCTCCATGACATATGGGATAGCAATGAGCGCGACTGCGTCTGCCTGCAGCTCTCGAAGAAGAGCATCCGACTTGTAGAACCAAATCCTTGCCAATGTGATTAGCTACACAGATATGGGGGTTAGCAACATCTTACGATGCTAGAAAGGAAATCATTACCGCAACCGTGACCATTCCCCCTCTTCCGAGAACAAATCTACTGTCTTTCAGCACTGGGCCTCCAAATTCCTTGATTGTCGCAACGGTAACTTGGATTAGTTTCAATTCAGTGCTCAAGTTCACTGCTGATTTATACAACCACGTACCAAAGACCGTGACAGCGATATAAGCAATAACTGCCAAGTTGCACACAATCTTTCCTCTGCATGTCAAAGACGATCGAGTGGGAAGAGAAGCAATAAGGGGTTGGGATTCCCCATCCAGAGAGGCCGGAGGTTTAGCAGGTGAAGATGTCTGGTGTCGTCGTTTGTGAAAGTGTACATATAAGAAGCGGAGAAGAACAATGGCCAGGAGACCGGCGAGAGAAGCGAGCTGATCCATTTCGCTTGCCATTGTACAAGCCGCTCAAGACAAAATGCCTCGTTATAGCTTCCTTAAAACCCTCGAATCAATTCGAACGTAAAACGCGCAGGAATGGATTCGCTCGAACCGATGGTTGTGTGAAGAGCAATCGAGGTTGTAGTTACTAATAATGCGAGCGGCGGGGCCGCCCGGTCGACTCTTTTTCGACCTCTCAACGCTATAAATTTCTGTCCCATCTTTAACAATGTCTTCTAACAGGTACACAGCTACATCCAACAAGTCATTAAGCTAGAGGACCTGAATCTACGAGCAAGAGCGTGAAGAAAAGCAACACTAAGTACAAGCCTCAAATCTGATGGCTCGTAATCGAGTAATCCTTGATTGCAGTCAACATGTCAAATTCAGTGGAAATCCCATAAGATATTATCGACAATGTTATTGCAGCAGTTGGCAATGACAAGCGTTCACTCAAGCAATGTGCCCTGGTTTCTTCCTCGTTCCTTCTCCCAAGTCGCAAGCAGCTATTCGACAGCATTCGTTTCGGAAATGATGATGAAGCTTGCCAGAGGCTTCATCTATTCCTCATCCAAAATCCACTCGTTCGATCCTTTGTCAGAAGGATAAATGTCAATCACCAGTGGGTTCAATCGGGTTCCAAACTTGCCTCTGACAAGTCACTACTTGCCATTCTACAACTCCCGTTCTGTTACCTGGAGGAATTTTGGTTCTCTTATCGCTGGCAGGCTGTGAATCGGAGTGGCTTTAGCGATGAACTGAAGGATGCGCTCTCGACTCTCATACATTCGCCCACCCTCAAAATCCTCTACCTCAATAACATCGACAATGCACCAATTACCCTCTTCCTCGGCATTGTCCACCTTACGAAATTAGATCTAAGTTCAGTCTCGTTCAACTATTCTGATGGCGAGCAGCCAAGCTCGCTGACACCGAAGGGAGTGGCGACAACGGCTTCTCATACGGTGATTGACCAATGTGTGTGGTCTTTCTGGGATCCAACGCATGGTAGGAGATTTCCTAAATATGCTTATTTCTCACTGATTCGGGTCCTCGGGACATAGATTGTCCGACTGAGGCGATATTCTTGCCATTCATGTCCCATCTGCGCGTTCTCGAAATCAACATCAACCCATCCTCCGCAACCATGTCTGACTTCGCCATCTTGTCCTTTTTGATGCGTTCTCTTTGTGCCAGTCTCACATCCCCTGCCACACTTGAACATCTCAAGCTCAACATTACATTTGAAGGCAATGATAACTTCTTCCCCCACTATTTATTTTTCGAGGATTTACGTGACGACGATGTTTGGGGCCATCTAGACTCCATTGTAACTCATCCAACTGGTTCACGGTTACAAAGAGTCGACATCGACATCACCTATACCTTTCGTGAAGACGACGATGTGACAGAACCCGGCAATGCTGAAATCTTGGAAGCTGTCCTTGATGGTTTACCTTTACTTCACGACAAAGGCATTTTGTTTGTCGAAGCTAATGTGGGGGCATGACATGGTTTTCATAGCCGAATACCTATGGGATGATGCAAGCGACACAATCCTCCTAGACTCAGAGCATTGCCAATTATTGATCATCACGTGCTCGAGTAATTCTTAACACGTCGCGCTTTGAGTCTCTTGGCAACTACTTTTGTCAGTCACAAACTTGGCTGGACACCTATTCAGAAAATGAAAAACTGCGCGCTTTTGGTTACAAAGGAAATAATCACGGAAGGAAGACAATCGATTAACCTGTTGGTAAGTATATACATCAAATGTAAATGTCGACCGCCAACAATTTTTTATAACATCTATGCTTCTTGTGGCAGCTCAAGTATCTGGTTTATATTTCTACGGAGCACTCCTCAAATGGCTCGCAAGTCTTTTTCAAAAATCTGAGACTGCCCATCTCTCCTCGGCCACAGCACACCGGTCCTGTCATTCTCTAGCCGTTCGGGGACAATCACGACTACGTCAAACGATGCAGATTAAGACGAGATATATTCCCCTCTGTAGGTGAATGTCCCCTATATCGAGTGCCACGTTGGGGGTATTGGCAGTTGGCGTGTCACCGTCATACAAGTGTGCGCCAGAGAGCTTGGTATAAACCGGCATCAACAATGCAATTCATTCAAGCCCCAGCCGGCGGCGCTCTTCTTTTTCACGTTCCATCTTCCCAAAGGTGTCCTCTGCGCCAGAGATTGTATCATCCCATGCAACGAAGAGCTCAGATAGAGTATCCACCTAATTAATAAGGTCATTTTAGAAAAGAGAGTTATGAGTATACAGACGACTCACATAAGTCGCGTGCCGATCCATGAGCGTTGCTATCCGTTTCTCGAGGGAGGCAGCCAGCACCAAATCCTCGTGATGTGCAGCTATCAACGCATCTAAACGAGGCTGCAGTTTTTCGTGATCTACCAGAAAGAATTTACGTTAACCCCCAATGGTCACAAGTCGAAGTAGAGCTATAATCTCACCTGTGAACTTCCCAGCTCCCGTCACACCTTTCTTCTCCAACATCTCAATCTCTCTCATATCCCGGTCCGCAGAACGAATGTCGGGCTCCATCTCGGCCAGAAATACCTCCAACTCCTCAGGAGTCATGTTCTCGTACGTTGGTGGGTCTGGCAGTATCCCAGACAATGCGAAGGACGGCGTGAGGAGGTGTGCATTCTGGTCATCTAAACGAGGAAAGAAGAAGAAAAAATGAGGTGGATTATACGTAGAAGAGGGAAAAGACACAGACAATGTTCCATGAACCTCCTGAGCCCTTCGTTCCCTTCAACAGCAGCGTCTAACCTCTGCTGTACGCTCTCCGCAAGCCTTACGAGGGTTTCTCCCTGCTTTGAGTGCGAAACCGGAGAAGCCAACGCATCCTGGTCACCTTCTCGTCCTTTGCCTTTACGTTCCCTAGAGACACCCAACACGATCGCCTCCAACCATCTCAACCGAAGTTCCAAGGCAAGTGCAGGCTCGATCGTAACAGGTCGCGTCGTGGGCGCATCAGCCATTGTAGTCGCCGCCTTGGCAGGACCATCCACATCATCCGTCATGGTATGGACCAATGGCGACGGGTTAAAATTAGCTACGGGGGAATGAGGGAGGCTGCTGAACACATGTGACATGGTGGTGGGTGGTGGAGAGGAAGGTGGGGTACTGCTGTGTGTTGACGATGAGAGATGTCGGAGACGTTGAAAGTCGCCTAGAAATACACTCCCGATATTAGCCATGGAAACAGGTTTCTTTCTCAGCAGGGGATCCGAACTAATTATACAGGGCTCAAGAGTCAAGAACGAGAGATCATATCCAGCAAGGAGGAGCACGTCGGCAACAAGTTGCTTTCCGCAAACGGATTAGGCCCAACAGTAAGTACAGACAAATGGACCTGCTGAGTAGAACGAAAGATAGAATACAGGTGTACAAGGGTTAGTAACTATAAAATAGATGTGCCATGGCTTGGCAATAGATAGGACCTCCAAAATAGAAGAGTTGCGGACGTGGAAATCACTCAAACCCTCGAATCCATCTCCATCGGCAACTGACTGTACCCTTCCTCCCTTCTCCCGCTGAACACCCCTCTCACGCTGCTCAACACAGTAGCTGACTGGTCCATGAACATCCCCGTCCACCCTGCGCCAGTATCAATTACATCACCCTCGCCAGGCATGATGCTTTCAGCTGGTCTCCGCCAGAAATTAAGCGTCAGCGAGCTAGTTACAACGCTGACACTTGAGAAAGCCATCGCAGCTCCCGAAAGCATGGGATGCATGTACAGCCCAAATGGTAGGAAGAAACCCATGGCAAGTGGGATGCCGAGCACATTATAAAAACATGCCCAGACGAGATTTCGTTTAATCACGGAGAAGATTTTTTTCGATAGGTGGAGTGCAGCAACGACGTCGAGAAGGTCTGAGCGCATGAGGACAATGTCGGCGGCTTCGATAGCGACCGAAGTTCCAGATGAGAGAGCGATACCGACGGTGGCTGCTACAAGGGCTGGGGAGTCATTGATCCCGTCTCCAACCTACGTATCGGTATTAATATTGAAAGTACGTTATGGCAGGCAAAAAAAGTACACACCATTGCAACACCACCTTCATTCTTCGCTACAAACTCGGCCACCATCGCTGCCTTGCCATTTGGACTCATCCTGGACCACACACACTCAGGCCTGATCCCAACCTGCTTAGCAATTGCAATTGCAGTCGCCTTTCCGTCACCAGTCATCATGTTCACCTCAATTCCCATCTTCTGCATGGCCAGAATAGCATGCCGACTTGAAGGCTTTGGCTCGTCCGCTAAAGAAACGGCCAACAGAGGTGTAGGGTGCCCCAAGCCAGGGTTCAAGAGGGACACAAAGATGATCGTCCTCCCAGCGTTGGTTTCTTGCGCTTCATAAGACGACAGTGTGGAAGGGATGTATTGATGGGCAGAAATGCCGTCGCCCGTTTGCATCGTAAAGCGGGCGCTCCCAATTAGGAGGGAGTACTTGTGTCCAGCGCATGAGATACGAGCTTTCACACCTTGACCCGTGACACTCTCAAACTCCTCCACTTGCGCATCCGGACCAGATTGACCAAGAAGATCTTTGCCGTACGTTGCAATGGCCTTGGCGAGAGGGTGTTCAGATTTAGCTTCAGTGGCACTGACCATGGCCACTACCACCCTGCGTTCGGTTACTCCATCTGCGCAGAGACCATCCAAGCCAACGTCACCCGCGTACATCTCGTCGTTGCCGAGCATGGTATTAGGAGCGGCAACCCAGTGCATCCCAACAACGGTCAATTTCCCTATTGTCACTGTGCCAGTTTTGTCGAGAACGACACGACGGATGTCCTTGCTGGCTTCCAATGCACGGCCACCCTTGATGAGGATGCCATTCTTGGCACCAATCCCAGTACCGACCATTATAGCAGTGGGCGTTGCCAGTCCTAGTGCACATGGACACGCGACGACAATAACGCTGATGCACATCTGTAGACAGATAGCAAATTTGCTCGCTCCGTGACGGGAGAACATCTTAGGAAGATCACCCTCGTCCATGAAGGAGGCAACGATGATCCAGAGGATAAAAGTGAACGCCGCGAGGGCAACGACGGTGGGTACGAAGTAGCCAGCCACCTTGTCCACGAAACCCTGAATGGGCGCCTTAGATGTCTGCGCGTCTTCAACGAGACGGACGATCTGGGAGAGCGCAGTGTCTTTTCCTGCTCGCGTGACGACCATGTCGAAGGTGCCCAGCCCATTGACTGTCCCACCAATAACGCTATCACCCACTTGTTTGAGGGCAGGAACAGCTTCACCAGTAAGCGCGCTCTCGTCAACGCTAGAGGCACCTTTTATGACAGTCCCATCTGCTGGAACTTTGTCACCTGGTACGAGCTTGACAATGTCTCCAACTTCAACGAGCTCGGTAGGAATTTTCTTCTCTTGAGTACAAGCGGGTGCATCAGTGTAGATAGTTGCCATGGATGGGGCCAGTGACATGAGATCCGTGAGAGCTGCGCTTGATTTACCCTTGGCCAAGTTTTCAAGATATCTTCCAAGCGAGACAAACATAATCAACATTGTGCTGGTTTCGAAGAAAAGGAAAGGGCGGAAGTTAGGTGTCGTGTTGAACATTGCCGCAACCAAAGAAAACAGGGAGTAAAAGTAGGCGGCAGAAGTGCCGAGGGTTATGAGGACATCCATAGTTGCAGTTCTATGCCGGAGAGACTTGCAGGAGCTGATATAGAATTTGGATCCGACCCAGAATTGAGCGGGAGTGGTGATAATTAGAGAAAGAATGTCGCCTAGATATATTCCTCTAAAAAGATGGTAACCGAGAATAGTCCTGAAGAAAGGAAGATGGGGGCCGACCATAGCAATGAAGAAGACGGGAAGAGCAAACGACATGCTCCAAAAGAATCGTGAACGCCACTCCAGCACCTCCTTCATACGGGTGAGGGACTGCAGTTGGGTAGCATCTTGCTGGTCTGACAACATAGCATCAAAACCCATCTCCTCTATTCGTTCTACCATCTCTCGAGGGCCAATGATAGAACGGTCAAAATTGATTGTACATGTTTCTGTGAGGAGGTGCACAGCAACGCTGATGATGCCGGGTACGGCGGATAGCCCTGATTCAACGAAGTTCACGCATGATGAAGAGGTCATGCCATATATCCGTAGCTGAACAACGTCTTCACGGACGGGAGGTATGAGGGTCGCGTCGAAACCGATATCGGATATTTCCTGGGGGGGGTGTGAGACAGGTTCGGGGAGCAACTCGGACAGACATACGCTAATGAGTTTGACCTCCGTCCATACTTTAGGATCGTATTGAATAATGCCGCGTTCCGCAAGGAGGGCAACTTTCACTGAATGAATACCCTCTTGATCTCTAAGCATGCCTTCGATAGCCTTAATACATACGTCAGGAAAAGTTGAAGTGCAATATTAATGCCAGACATACCTCGACACACGACCCGCAAGTCATACCCTCTATTCGAAGCTCGCATGTTTGTGATTGAGGTGTGTAAGTCGATTCCTTGAATGCTCCGACCTCCGTATCATCATTGTCCAATGGCAGGAGGACCGCATGCTGACCCAAGGACGCGCCGAGTGGAGACTTGGACCATAAATTCGAGATATAGGAAGTCATGGGATCCAGCGTATCTATTTTCTATGAATGAGTCCGGAGGAATGGTAGAAGTAGTCGGGAGATGGGGGATAGGAACTAAGGAAGATTATGCGGGGATTAGTAAGGTTGAAGAAGTCAGGCAGTCCACAATGGGTAATCGCGGCACTAGTTTCTGACTGAGATGGCTGATAAGATGCAAGTGCGCCTGCGCGGATTAGATAGATAGGCAAAGAAAAGACGTCGGCCGTTGAAGAGAGAGCCAAGTAAGAGCTGAAAGAGTGCTGCAAAAGGCTGCAGACACCGAGCTCGCCATCATCACCGCTCATGTCACAGTGTTACATTTAGTCACAAACATCTATTGTCCGGCACGTGATTTCAATTGGCATGTCCGTTCTCCGACACTCACGTCGCTTCGTGCGCGCCCTTCATACGAGCAATGCTACTACTGTTAATCCAGACGAGATAGCACATTTTTCCAGGCTATCCTCACAATGGTGGGATCACCAGGGAGAGTTCAGCTTCCTTCACAAGATGAACCCAGTCCGCGTCCAATTCATCCGTGACAAGCTGCTCGAAGTCGCACGCGAGGAGAACGACGATCTCGACATACAACCGACGCACGTACTTCGTGATTTAGATGTCCTTGACGTTGGATGTGGAGGAGGGCTGTTGTCCGAGGTACGGCGTTGTTCCTTCTTTTCCGCTCCTCTGACCCCACAACAGAGTTTAGCACGGTTAGGTGCACGGACGCACGGTATCGACGCGTCAGAATCAAATATTGCTATTGCAAAAGTCCATGCCTCTGCGGACCCAAAACTCTCCCCTCCTTCCCCACTTCTGTCCTACGAACATACGTCAGCGGAATCACTCCTTACCTCTCAAAAGCGCTATGATGTCGTATGCTCGATGGAGGTCCTAGAACACGTCGATAATCCAGCTTCTTTCCTATCCACTTGTGCGACGCTAGTCAAGGTCAGCCTACGTTCCTTCATCCTTATGCCCTTCCTGATTTTTCATTCTGCCATATAGCCAGGCGGACACCTCTTCCTCTCGACAATTTCACGCACACCCCTCGCCTACGCTCTCACCATCTTTCTCGCTGAAGACGTTCTCAGAAAAGTATCCAGCGGCACACATACATATTCAAAATTCATCAAGCCCAATGAATTAATAGAATTCTTCCAAAATTATTGCGACCCAACTTCTTCCCAGGATAAGGACTCCATATCCGTTCCCTGGATAAGAACGAACGGAACCTACCTTCCTCGTACACAGGCCGAAGTCCGCGGTCTTATCTACAACCCCTTTCAACCTCGATGGCATCTCGCAGCTCGTGATGCATGGGGAGCGACAGATTGCAACTATCTATTTTGGGTCAGGAAGCCGGCTCTCAAGTCGAGCGATGGGTCAGCTGCCTCATAGTTGCAGATTCTTTTGCTGAGAACCCAATCTGTCTTACATACAAGGAAACAGAATACCATTCACAACTTGGAAAGCTTGAATTTGCATCATGTCTCCTCGAAAAAAGTAACGTTGTGGTTGCAGATTCCAAATACTGGTGTTTACAGATGCAAGTATGCAAGATCGATTGCTTACCAACACAGATACCGTGGATGCATATCGTTTAGGTCCCTCTGGAAAAGGGTCCCCGTTCTGGAAAAGGTCGAGAGATGCAAAAAAGTCAGTTTCGACGCTCTTAAAACGGTATCAGAACAAGTACTCACGGGATTCACCCTTCGTCACCTGTAAAATATTGTGAGAGTGTTTCTAAAACGATAACAAAATAGTCACCTGCGGTGGTCGGTGGGTGCACTGATTGAGGAATGAGGCCGGTCAAAGGAGAAGTCGAGAGCTGTGGCTGCGGGGTTTAACAGTCGTTCAGGTTAGAAAAAGCCAGATGACGAAGCTCTAGATCCGAGTGAACTCGACAACGACATGCTGGAAGGTTCAGTGTACCACGTAGAACAGTGAAAACAGGAGGAGGCAGTTCCAACCCAATGAATCGTTTCCAATGCAAAAGACGACATCCAGAGAGCACACGACTAGTGCAACATGCACTCTTGTAGAGTCTGAATCGAAAGTATTTTGTTGTGATGTGGATTTCAGTTCAGAGAATAGACTTTCGCAGACAGCAGAGTTCAAGCCGTCTTCAATAGAGTTCATCGCCTGGATTTTCACTATCCCTGTAGTATCCTTGGGGCAATCGGAGAAGGCGGGAGTCAGAGCAGAGACACGGTAACATCCACCGAATGAAAGGCAATTCTGAGATGGTAAATCCTGGGAGGGTCGACTGTTGAAGGCTGATGGTTACGCGGCCTGACGAAGTTGAAGTCCGTAGCACGGTCTTTGGAGATTGTCGGATTCACCACGCCGAGCTAAAAACAGACTTCCATGGGTAGAAGGTGAGCAATCGTCGCCTGGTTAACAGCCGCGTCGTCAGGAGACTGGAGAAGTCGGGAGTTAGACCATAAGAACATCTAATTGATGAGAAGCCAAGCCGAGAGAAATGATCATAGACTCCTCGGAAGTCGTTCCTTGGGTGTGGCGGGTTGAATGTTTTGGCCTGCATATTCCGAAGCCTTCGCAGAACCAACATCCGATGAGGATTGGGACAAACCCCCAACACGTCCCATTATCAAGTCTGAACAAGACTGATTTGCTGAACTTTGAGGAGAAGACCACAAACCCAGGCAAAGAAGCGCCTATGAGAATGGAGAACCCCGCGTTCATCGCAAACCAACATCCGACAAGTCAAGGAGAGAACCGCAAAAACAGGTAGATGCAATGAGAACTCGATGTGATTGGACTGCCTTGTGAGAATCGTAAACCATTCATTTGACGAGGATTGGGAATTGAGACGATGTAAGTCCGAAGAAGAGTGTAGGTCTGAAGAAGACTCAAAAACGGCAAATTCCGATGTGATTGGAGAGCCTTGCTACACGAATCGCAAACCGACCATCCGGCGGAAGTTGGGAATAGGCATAGCCCCTCGGTGTGATTGAAGAGCCTTGTGAGAATCGCAAACCATCCATTCTGACGACTGGCAGCTTGAACCTTTGAAGGGAGGACCGGAAACCCAGAGTATGGAGCACCCGATATGACTGGAGAGGACAACCTTGTAAGAATCGCAACCCAACCACTCGACAAGGATCGTGACAGTAAGCCCATGACATTGTCCAGAAAAAATTGGTGTTGAACTTTGAGGAGAGGATTGCAAAACCTGACAAAGGCAAAAGCAGCATCTGATGGGAATAAGGAGGAGACATCTAACCGAGTCGAAGACCGGCTGGCATGTTGAACTTTGAGGAGAAATTTACAAGCCAGGCACGAGCACCAAGAAGCCTTGTGTGAAATGCAAAGGCAGCATCCGACGGGGATCCAGACAAACCTCCACAAGGTCTCATTAGGGTCCGAGTTCGAACAAGACTAGAATGTTGGACGTTGAGGAGAAATCGCAAGCGCAGGCAGCACATTAGGCACCCAATGGAGAACCTTGTAGGAGTCGCAAAGCCAGATATTCGATGAAGATTGGGACAAACCACAAAGACATCCCATCACCAAGGTGGAACAATACTGATATGTTGGATTTCGAAGAATTGAAGGGAGAATCGCAAACCCAGACCGAGAAACGGAACCCCTGATCGTTAACAAATCTTCCGATGAGAATTGGAAAAACCGTCCAAGACATCCCATCATCAAGTCCAAACAAGGACGGTATATCGAACTCACGGGATCAAGGGGAGAATCGCGAAAGCATGAGAAGGAATAGAGGGCCCGATGTGAATGAAACCATCATTAATTCCGAACAAAGCTGGTATGTTGAACTTCGAGAAATCAAGGAGGGAATCGCAGACACAGGCCTAGGCATAGAGACCCGAAGTCACCCGCGTAGTCAAGGTCCAAACAAGACTAGTATGTTGAACCTCGAGGAGAGAACCGCAAACTCGAATGAGGCAGGGTGAAAGACGCGCCAGATATCGTTCACAGACCTGAAAGCAGAGTGCAGAGACCAGATTGGAACTTCACGCAATACAGGACACGAGGGATATCGGAGATTGGCCCTCGGGTTCCATGTGTTTCGTTGTGTGGGCTCCTAACCAAGTGACGTCCGTGGTACGTACGGTCTTTGAAGTCCCCATGTCGAGGCAACAAAACCAACTTGAACAGGTAAGGGAGTTCGATCGTTTTTTGTCGCGTTCGTCTACTGGACTTGCACGATCGCCGAGTTGTTCAGGAAAATAGAGAAGTTGACAGTCAGTTGAGTTGCCCAACAGCATCCACCGATTGAAAGTGAGAGGGGCAAGGCTGGTTTTGAGAGACGATGGATCCTAGCAGGTTGATCGTTGAAATTTACGAGACTGGTGGGTTAAATTTTTTACGAGTCGCAGTCAATACGCACAAAGTCGGAGCCAAGTCGAAACAAGATTGGTGCATTGAATTTCGAGGAAAGCCTTGTGAAAATCGCAAATCCACTGGTCTCCGATATGATCAGGAACGGACGCCAGGAAGTCCAAGTCCAATCAAGACAGACGTGTTGAATGTGGAGAGGCACCTTGTAAGAATCGCAAACCCAAGCAGAGGCATATAGTACCCGATGCAAATTGGGACAAACCCAAGAGTCGCGAAGGCATACCAGACATCATCCACAGACCTCATATACCGTGGATGGAGACATCGCTAACGAGAAAGAGGAAACAGAGAACGTCACGCCGTATATAATCCACAGACTTGAAGCGATCGCGTAGTCATAGATGTCGAGAGCGTTTCCCAGCGATTGACCCCAATCCTCCGTCCAGCCTGTAGGTGTAGTTCCAACACAAAGTGAGGTTCTATATGTCGCATCGTCTCCGAAGGTCACCGCATCGAGGAAGGAAAGGAATCAGAAGCTTCGAGACAGGGGCACGTCTTCCCGCGACAGCCAGATTGACAAAACCAGAGAAATTGCCTCGTGGTTATATGCTTGAGCGACTTTTGATGAATTTAACGTCCGATCAGAGCAAGGTCACCGTGACATAGAGGGAGAAAATGCGTCGGTAGAGAAGAGAAGAAAGGGGCAAGGCTACTCGCGACCGCCAGATTAACCAAAACCCAGTTGATACGTGACTCCATCCATGCTTGGAGGACTGCAGATGAGTACGACGACTGCAGATGAGAGCAAGGTAACTGCGGTCAATAAGGGGGGAGAACGGAGAGGGGCAATGCCACCGAGTGCCTGTGGCAAGGTTCTTTTAAAGTTCGGGTCACGTGTGCGCGAAGTCAAAGCTGTAGCAACCTGAGCCACCGCAAGGCCACCAGGCCACAACACGAGGTGATCACAACGAGGCCGCGGTAGCATTGCAAATTTCAAACGGACAGGGCGTAGATCTGATAGCAAGCATTCTGATATGGACACTCACCGGATAGAAAGGACCTTTACAAGTAATAGAATTAACTTGGGATATTCGCGTTCGGCAGCAGATGCATAAACATATTATGATGCTTAAGGAACAAGATCGTAAGAAGTCGTCATTCGTGATCATGGAATCGTTCGTCCGTTGAGAAATAAATTCATTCGTAAGGCATGTTTTCTGTAGCCTCTCCAAGGGATAGCCATACATTCGCTACATTCTCCGCGAATTCCTGTTCTTCGCGAGCAAAACTCTTCACCGTTTGAGTGAGCAGTGTATTTTCCCGGTTGTGCAAGACTACGCGGAGTTCGTGCCATATGCTGGAAAGCATGAGACTCAAGAAGTCATGAAGCTTGAACAAAGAGCTTACCAGACACGAATAAAGACTCTTCTGCTCAGTTGAGCCGCGATTGTTGCCTGGTCTTTCTCAATAACAGCGGCCAACTTGTCGACCTCGTCTTGCCATCCTTCCTTCTGTGCTGCCCTTATACCGTCCAACTTCAACGAGTTCGTATCAATGCGTTTCTTCAGGCGCTCAACCTGATCAATGGAAAGTCGATCATGACGAAGGAACAAGTCGCGAGTAGCAATGTATAAGTCACGCTGACTCTGCTTTGATATTGAAAAGTGATTCAGAGGAAACGCGTGAGAGTGTTTACCTTGAGAGACTCCAGCGTTGTATCGAGCAGGCTTCGGGTCTGCAAGATAGTTAGACAACATATCTACTGCCCAAGGATATCTCACTCTAATTTCCGACATTTCAGAGTGTCGTTGTGTATGCGCCGCGACCTGTTCCAATCCGCTCCGAACGCCATTCGACAGTTCACAGTCGTCTCCTCTCCAACACTGTTCATTAACTTCAACGACCGCCCGGAGAGTGTTTGTTAATCTGGCTAGATCCCCCTGGTCGTCCAAAGGTGATAAAGAGAAACCGGTAAATGATTGACGTAATGAATTTACGGACGGTGCGGACCCGGGCAGTGATGCGATTGAGGATGTTGGAGAAAGAGGAGGCAATGTAAAATGAGTCGAGAGGTAGGATGGTCGGAAGGCTGGATATGATCGTACCGCAGCAGCTTCACGTCTCTTTATTATTCGCTCCGCAAGAATACAGATCCTTTGCCACTGTTCAATAAGTGGGTTGAGTCTAACTCGTATAGCACTGAAAAGTCTTGGTCAACTGGGTTTTGCGGGTTAACAAACTCTTCCGTACGTGAGCTTCTCTTCCAAATCACTCGGGATCGACATCTCCTCCACTCTATCAACTCGTTTGGAGGCTGATTCCTCATCTAATGAAATTGGAGAATGTTTTCGCCACTCTTCGAATGATGGCTCAGAGAGAAAGACGGCCAATAAACCATCCTCTTTGATGACGGGGTGATTTCTGAGGGGAGGATATAAGAGGCAAAGTGAGTGAATAAACGAAATAGACGAACACAACAAAGCTGAGAGCTCTGGAGAGGCCTCTCCTAATGTTCCTCTTCAATCAGTTGATGATCTAAACCAGGGATATCAGATGCATACTTTCTTTGTTCCAGAAATTGTTCGTCGGCTGGAATTAATCGTAAGATAAGGATCGACGGACCAGGACGCAAACGCACCTCCTATCCGCTTTGGAGGTAAGGCAGGAAATAGGCGAAATGGGTAACGACGGGTCAGGCACTCCCAGAGAAAAACAAACTCTGAGTATCTCCGCGGTACCGATCCACCCCTCTGGTCATACGATGAGCAATATACAAAGAATGAAATAGATTGAACTCACTTCAGTCGCTACTTCATAGACCAAGTATCTATTTAGAATAAAACCCTGGTGGCCAAGAATGGTGACTTTGACCGTCTCTTGCTTCTTCCACCAATCCTTCGGCATTCCAGAACCAGACAGGTTTGACGGAGCGCCATTAGCAAAACCACCGGGTGCATTCCCAAAACCGCCGTTATTGCTTGGAGCAGAAGGAAAGCGTGGGTTTGTACTCCATGGGTCGTCAGAGGAGTATGCGGGCACCGGTGAGCGGATGCTATTCTGCCTGTAATTGGATATAATAGGGTTGAAATTTGACGTCGACGACTGCAGTTTGACAAGGTCGAGCGTGGGCTCAGGCAAAGTGTTCTGAGTTGATAGCGAGGCAACCTGTTCAATGCTGACGTCTGCAATCAGGGATTAAGAGGCAAAAGACAAAGTTACTTGGATGAAGACAAACCTTTCCCTGCTTGCGCGAGTGCTACAAGAGCTAGCGCAACAAAGAATTCAAGTTTAGACACTCGTGACTTTGAGCTAACCAAATTTACAATCTAGGCACAACATGATAGATTAGTCTAGGTTAGGTGGCCAGCGAAGCAAACGCAATGACTTACCTTATCGATGGTAGCAGCTGGAAGAGATGAAGTGGCCAAGACACGCGAAAGGGAGTTCACGGATGTTTCCCCGAGGTTGCTTGGATCCACTGTGGCAAAAGCGCGGTGATATATCGACGGAACAGTGGCATCTGCTGCTTGTACGGTGGTCAACAACCAAAATACTTCGCGTGGATGAAGCATACCAATGACGTTGCTGAATACCGAGGCAGAATTTTGGGGAATGGGTGTTGGTGTCGGGCTTGGTGCAGCGCTCCATGGGTCAAGTCCGTCATCATAGACGGAGTTAGCAAGCGGGTTCTCGTCAACAAAGCTCCCTCCGAAGCCAGTGGTCGACGTTGCAACGTATCTTTGGGCGGGCCGAGGTGCGTTGAACATTAAGAATGAGAGGGCCTAACACGCCGTCCTGAATCAGGAACGTCCAACTCGCTTGGAGTCTAGAGATGAAGGTCATTCACGTGGTTACAATATGTCAGAAGAGGATCACGTGGTTCACGCGTTCTCGCCTTCGTCGCGATCTCTCATTGTCATCGACTCATCATATCTCTCTCTCTCTCTTAAACACGTAGATGGCTGACCTTCCAGCACTCCTCCAAGCTTCCCTCAGTCCACAAACTAGAAAGCAAGCTGAACAAAATCTCAATGCTTTGAGCTCACAGACTGGCTTTTTGACCCATCTCCTGGGCCTCGTCCTCGAACAATCGCAAGATCGTGCAATCAGATTATCAGGGAGTGTCTATTTAAAGAATATTACAAAGTTGCGTTGGGATGAGGTGCGTCTGTGATGTTCCAGCAAAATACATGGTCAATGAGAAATTGATGAAGGACGTTCAACCCCTGGCCGAAGAGGACAAAGCTGCATTGAGAGCACAGCTAGTTCCTGCAATGCTTGCACTTTCTAACCCTGCAGACAAGGCTATTCGCGCTCAAGTTGCAGAGTCGGTATCTCTTGTCGCTGAGCTAGACTTTCCCGCGAAATGGGAGAATCTCATCGATGTAAGTGTTACCAGGCTAGTGTCTTCCACTCTGCTGAGGTACTTGGTCGTGTAGCAATTGGTCTCATCTTTATCAATGACCGACTACAATACGAACGTCGGAGTTCTCCAGACCGGTCATTCCATCTTCCGCCAGTGGCGCGCGCACGTCCGATCCAACGAGCTCTATACAGAGATCAACCTAGTTCTATCAAAGTTCATGACACCATTCCTGCAACTTTTTAAGCAAACTGCGCAGCTGCTTCTCGCTACAGCTCCCGCCGCGAATTACGCGCTCGTGGCGCAATCTATGGTTCTACTCATCGACGTCTTCTACGACTTCACTTGCCACGACTTGCCACCCGCCATCGAGGATACGCACGAAGAATTCTTTGGGTCGACATCAGGTTGGTTTCAGGTGTTTTTAGGATGGGATCCAGCAGAGTTGCGGGGAGATCCTGATGACACCACTCCTTCCTTGCCATCACAAATCAAAACAGGAATTCTCGAAATCGCAGAGCTCTTCATCAAGCTCTACCCCGACCAGCTCCAGAAATCTTCAGCTGTCGAAACTCTTGTCCAAAACGTTTGGAACCTTGTCGGATCGAATAAGCTTCCGGGCGTGGCCGATGATGCCCTCGTCTCTCAATCTCTTCGCTTTATCTCGACTGCTATTCGCTCAGGATACTACAAAACTCTCTTTTCGTCACCAGATACAATCTCATCTCTCGTACAAGGTGTCGTTGTTCCCAACGTTGCCCTTCGGGAGCACGATGTAGAGCAATTTGAGGATGATCCCCTTGAGTTCATTCGACTTGACTTGGCCCAATCGAGCACGGGCTCAGACCTATCCACCCGTCGCCAGGCTGCGGCTGACGTTCTCCAAGCTCTAGTAGGGAGTGGGTATGAGGCTGAGACAACCCAGATTGTGGGCCAGTGGATTACCACCGGACTGAGCGAATACGAGGCGAACAAGGCCCAGAATTGGAAGGCGAAGGATAGCGCGGTCTATCTATTGACGGCAGTCGCTACTCGGGGATCAACTTCCCAACACGGAGTAACTTCAACTAATGCCCTTGTGGACGTGGTCAAGTTCTTTTCGGACCATGTCTTCCAAGACCTACAAGCTGCACCAGGGGCTGTTCACCCGATTCTGCAAGTCGACGCTATCCGATTCTTGTACACCTTCAGGAACCAGCTCACAAAACCCCAACTCCTCTCTGTCCTTCCCTTGCTATCTCAACGCCTCGAGTCAGACAACTACGTCACCTACACGTATGCTGCGATCACTATTGACCGTATCCTGTTCATCAAGCAGAATAATCAACTTTTGTACGTCTCTGCCTGATCTTGTTCATTGATAAGTGCTGATGGGAGCTGCGAAAGGTTTGGACAAGCAGACATACAAGAGTCAGCCCCCCACCTAGTACATGCGCTATTAACTAAAATTGAGGCCGCTGGCACGCCAGAGAAGGTTGCGGAAAATGATCATTTAATGAAATGTACGTCATTATGGACATTGTTTTCCGTCGAAACTTATGAAATCGTAGGTGTGATGAGGGTTATCGTGACTGCACGGCAAGGGCTCACGTCTGTCTACGAGTTGACATTGAGCCGTCTAGTCGGCATCCTTGGTGTGATCTCCAAGAACCCGAGTAACCCCCACTTTGATCAATACATCTTTGAAAGCATTTCTGGTCTTATGAGGTGGGCTAGCCTTTTTAGGTCCCAGGTTCGATTCTGAGCACTTTCGTAGGTTTATCGTCGAAGGAACACCCACGACACTACCGAAATTCGAACAAACCCTCTTCACTCCATTTACAACGATCCTTCAACAAGACATTGATCGTGAGCTTACTCCATCTTTGCCCCATTTCTTTTTTTTTCATTCTTGTTTCAGAATATATCCCCTACGTATTTCAAGTCCTGGCCCAAATGCTTGACCTCCATTCTACCGGTGAAGTTCCTCCCGAGTATCGAAACCTCCTCCCCTTCCTCTTCACCCCTGCAATATGGCAACAGAAAGGAAGTATCCCCGGCCTGGTCAAACTGCTCAAAACATTCCTCGGTCGAGATGCTAGGCAGATGTTCGCGGCGGGACAGATTGCGTCTGTGTTGGCCGTCGTGCAGCAGCGGTTGATCCCATCGAAAGTCAACGATGCTTGGGGCTTTGAGTTGATCCAAAGCGTGGTTTTGAACGTTAAACCGTTCGTGAAACTTGCACTCGTTTTTTAGAATGTACAGCAACGCTGACTGTTCCTCGTGTGCATAGGGAGGACCTGCAACAGTACATGAAACCGCTGATAATGACTCTCTTAACACGGATGCAAACCAGCAAAACCGACAAATATGTATATCTGTTCGTTCGTTTTATACTCTTCACTATGGCCATCAATGTCACGGGCATGTCGCCTGACTATCTTATCACAACTATTGAGGGGATCCAGGCAAAGCAAGTTTGAATTCCTTTTCCTTTTCCTCCCCTGCTCGCTTACAACTTCGTTTAGCTTGTGGTCAAACCTCCTCTCGACTTTCGTTATACCTCAAGCGCCGAAGTTCCCCCACAAAGAACGTAAGTTGGCCGCCGTCGGCTTAACCCGTTTACTCTGTGACAGCAGATACATGATGCAGCAACCCGCTGTCACCCATTGGTAGGATCCGCCTTGTTGTTCTGATACCCTTCACTGACTCACATCCAGGCCGGGCGCATATACTGCTCTTGGAAAACTCTTCAGCGAGCCACAGTACTTCAAGTCATCTGAATCCGAGGACCCTCACACAGGCATCACCGAGATTGATTATGAGGAGCAAACTGCTGGATATCAGGCTGCTTATTCTCGCTTGGCGTCATCTGAAAAAGCTGAGGTAGATCCAGTCGCTTATGTCCAAAATCCAGCGCAATATCTGCAAGCGGGACTCGTGACGCTCTCGAAGACCTATGGGCAACAAGTGTCATCGCTCATTTCAGCTGCTGAGGGTGGGAGGATTGTGTGATCTTGTTTTTCAACAAATTGTCCTGCTAAGTACAGTCTCAAGGCATACAACTGAGATAAGATGTGATTCAATAAATAATGCGCTGACTAAGGCACCCCCATCCTTTTAATTCTTGGAAGAGAGAGAAGTAAGTTTACAACATAGCCTATTGGTAATGGTATATTATTCTGTCCCCAAGTATGATCGCGACTCTTGGGTTTTTACCTTAAACCTCATGTACCTTTTTCGCTGCAAAGTGAAGGGTCCAGGTCGACAACAGGCGCTTGCTGTTCACCTGCTCACCAGTCAAACTGTACGAGGCAGAATGAGAATCGGCTGCAAAAAGGATGGGTGGATGAAGATTACTCACGCTGGCGTGCCATAGGTCAGTGGTGCAAGGAAGATAAACATGAAGAACAGAATCAAACTGAACACGACAAGAATAACGGGGCCCTTGACCCCTAGATCAGCATATTGTGATGGTCTAGCCCGTGTTTTGGGTCCGCGGATGGAGATGGGATAGTTGATCGTGTCGCTCAAAATGAAGTTCAATATGGCGCCAGCAACAAGAGCCGAGGCGAGGTGAGAGGGTAGATAGTGGTGAATGAAGAGCTGACGGTTCATCAAGAAGAAGGGGATGTAGTGGACTGCCCAGACCAACATGAAGAACCCAGCGTTGTTCCACAGGCGATTCCGTACAGCTAAAAAAAGACGTTAGGGCAAACTTTCAAACATTAAAAACAAGGCTTACGGTCAGAAATGGGATCCATTCCACGGCGCCTTGCAATCAAGTCGGCCCCGAGAATTCCAATAAAGATTGCGATACCGACGACGCACGCCCACCAGCCTACCAAATTGCCGATGAGATAGATTTGCTTCTTAGCGTCGTTATCTGTCCAAAAGCTGATGCCCATGAGGAGGAATGGCCAGTTGATGGGACTACTGGCGTAAGGATGGGATGCTGTTAGGCCAGCGTTGTGCTGCAGCATTAGCAGTTGAAGTTCGCCAAACTTCCTAAAGAAGTTCATAGATTTTGGGGCTTTGACAGCGGCATGTTCTGTTCTGTCCGTAACTTCATCGCCATCTGAAAAAAATTCCCGTTAAATTGTTCAAGGAAGAACAAAGCGGCTTATTTTATACCTTCGTCGGCGACAATTTCATCAACAAACCAGGTTGCTGTTTTTTCAGTTGGGTTCTTGTTACCGTTGATCTCTTGTTGCTTGAATGCCCACTCTGGGAGTTGCTTGGAATGTGTCCACATTGAGACCTTGGTCGGCAGATGAACTAAACGGAAGTGACCAGATTTGCTCTTCCATGCCTCGCCGTCGTGAGGATCGTTGGCAAGCACAACTTGGAAAAGTGTCTCGTTGTGCCTCGTATAGTCATCTTTTGACCAAGTTGTGAATTCTTGGTTAGTTGGCATCAGAGGGGATGCAACGTCATGGGTAAGGAGGTGGGTCAGCGTGTTAACGTGGAGCAGCTGGATAACATCTTGATGACGGACGATACGGCCGCGGCCGGTTTCAGGCAAGGATTTCGTTGGAATAATTTGCCAGTGGTTGTTCGTATCGTTGTGCCCATATCCAGTCACTTGTTGCCCTAAAGACGAATATAGACGATGAGAGGGATAAATCCCAGGTAGTGCAAAGGCAAACGCACCTTGACTACTAATTCGACCGTCATCGTAGCTCAAAGGATACCTCTCTATGTGGGAGTGCAAGAAAACCTTGGTGTCTTTGTGTCTAATTGTGACGATGTCATAATAGCGGATCTCTGGATAAAGGTCTTAGAAACAATGCCGACACAAAGGGCGTGGGGAAAACTTACCGTGGCTGTTGAGAAGCATTTCATTGCCTGATAGAGTCTCCTGGAATGCAGGGCTCATGAAGGAATCACCAGGACCAGACGTTGTGAGGATCCAGAAGTGGATGTAGAAGAAGGAAAGATAGACGATCAATGGCACGAGAATGAATCCAAATGCTCTTGCAGCCAAGTGCCTTGTAAAGTAATCCTGCAGTTGTCGTTAAAGCCTGCAGGTGCAAAAAAAAAAAGATAGATAAAAGCACACCATTGTGTGACCCTTCTTGATATCAAGCACATCCCACAAGTCAATGATGACAGCAATTCCAATAGTGAAGACGGTAAGAATGCCATTGACTTTTGAGCCCCATGTGCAAGCCATCAAGACGCCCGTAACGATAAGCCAAAGCCACCATTCTGAGGTAAATTCCCTATCCTTTGATCAACGCGAAACCAAACTGAATAGCGAAATGGATGTACCGATAACGCAGTTTGCGGAAACGGATATATGAATAGATGGTGGATGCCATGAAGAATATCAGCGTCGCGTCCAGAAGAATAAGCCGTGATTGAGCAATGTGCGCATTGTCTACATTCACCCAGTTAGAAGGTCCATTCATCAGGAACACGTAACTGAAGAAGCGCACCAAAAAGAACAAGCGAAGCTGAGAACGCAGCGATGACGGTGGAGTATCCGCTCTCCTTCATGATGGCGTAGATGAGGGGAATGGTAAGACTACCAAGGATAGCAGGAAGTGCACGCATCCCAACAAAGGGGACGTGGTGGTCTGTGTAGCTATCGCCAATGTTGTCGAAGTGGAATTTCCCATCGAATCCGACGAACCAGCCCGCTAAACCGAAGAGTAATTTCGCAAAAGGAGGATGTACGTCGAAGTAGTATTCCCGAGAGATGTAGTATGCTGCGAATTTGCCAAAGTGTACTTCGTCAAAGCTGGTATAGGAGAGTTGTTACGGGGTTTCGTTGAGGAATAAGGAGATGTGACATACACGACTTGGTCTGGATGGTTGATTTTGTAGAATCGTAGTGCGAAAGCGATCATTGTGAGGACCGCCACAACGATAATGCTCCCCTGTGGCCTCTCAAAGAATAGCTCTATAGCATTACGGTTGTTCTGTTGAAGAAAAAAAAAACAATGAAATTACAAGTCGCGTCAACGCCGAAACACTGCACGCACTGGATTCTGAAATACTTCAGCCGAATGCTCGTCATCTTGCACTTGTTCGTATTCCAAGTTGGCAGAAGAAGACGATTCAGCGTGGCCTGCTCTTTGACGTAGACGGGGACTAGGTCTCCCTTGGCCTGCCATTACGGGAGGTGGGAGGAGAGAAATGGTTGTTTCAACTTGAACTTGCAGTTCATTTGCCACGATTCAGACAATGGCTTACGTAAGCGATGTTGATATCAAAAACAATTTCTTGCAGCAGCTAATTTCTCTGCGATACATAGGAGAAAATTAAAAAGAGTGGCGTCGCCCCGGTGTACGGTATAGAGGTATTTCAAGGAACAGGTTCATAGAGTGGTCGATAGCATGGTACAATAAAGTAGAGGGAACATCAAGACGACAACGACAAAAGAAAAAAAGCAAAAAGGAGGAGGGGAAAGGAGAATCACTCTCGTGCAACCCAGTCATTACTTCGGGAGACCAGCTCAATCGAATTATCTGTCGTCCAGAATAGACGCTCGGTTGCACTTCGGCCACTCCAACTCTTTTGATCACGGAGGATCATCGCCTATTGACAGGTCATTAACCGTACATAGGAGAACGTAAAAGCAACACACCTGTTGAGCACCAAAATTTCTTTGATCATGTGCAAAAAGTTCAACATTATCTTCCAAGGCTTCTGAAAGGATCTGCAAATCCTGAAGAATGGATTGCATCGCACGGACAGCGGAGAGCGTCAAAATCTCCTTGCGGTTACGCACAGATCCGCTGCTATTATTCGGCGATGGTAATGACCGTGATATCGTCTGAAGGACCGTGTGCAGGATTCGCTTCGTCTCGCCCATAATTTTCTGAGCTTGTGGGAAGTTGCGTCTTGAAACAAGAACCAAGGCTCTTGTAATCATATCAGAGGCAAGAAGCTCCATCCGTCGACGGACAATGACAGGATCCGACACGGTAGACGGCGGTCGGGGTGAGGAAGTTGACATAGGGAGAAGGGTGATGGTGAGGAGAACAGGGTGGGCTAATCGTGATACATGCTTGGCAGCATTGGGGTCAAAGAACGATCCGTCGACTTCGACCACAGGCACTTCGTCAATCATTCGGTCCATCATGCCATCAGTAAAGTCCGCATCATCGATAGCTAGCGCATCAAGGCCCATACTCTGCACGAACTGATCCGTAGCGTTCATCGCACGTTCTTGGTTATTGCGCGATTGTGACATCTTCTGCGCGTCCGCATTGTCGAGCTCGAGTTCAATAAGCATTTCCTTGCGTTCTCCATATCGAAGTTCGCCGATGTCCACATCCACATTCTGCCCATCAGAAGCCAGGATAGAAGAGGGTCCTCCGGAAACCTTGCGTATCCTGAAGCGACGGCCATCGACGATCTTCATGTGGAGCTTCATGTTGAGGAGCCCAATGGACATCATCCCGCCAACACAGCCCGCGACACAATCCCTAAGATCATACCAGTCCTTGACGAATGTGTACGTTCCGCTAGTGTGGTTGGACATGAGCCAGAGCGAAGCGGGGTCATGTGACCGCCCGTAGCCAAAGGAATGGATAGGGACATTGGCAGCCTCTGCGCGAGCAAGAACAAGATCCATTTGTGCGCGACGAGTGCTGTCCGAGGCGTCGCTGACCAGGATCATGCCTGAAATCGGGTTACGAGCCTTTCTCTGCAGAACGACGTCCAGACCTGCAGAACATTAGCGAAAAAGGTTGCAAGCTTACATTTCAGTCAACGCACCATGGTTAACAGCGGTCACAACATCCGTCTTCTCATCTTTTGAACCCCTGACCAAAAACTCATCCTGGTTCTCCTCCAACCGGAGTCCAAGCTCATCAATGAACTTGTCGAGCCGCTGACGACTCTGCGCCTTGCCAAGGTTCAAGAAAGGAGTCTTCCTCACCCGACCTGCATTACCGACTTCGAAAGTCACAAGGCTCAACCGATCTTTCTTCGAGAGGGAGGCTACAAGAAAGTCAAGAGTTGTTTTGATCACTCGAACTTTGAGTTGAGCCGTGCTTGGCACCGCAGAGGGAGGCGGGAGGGATATTACCAATATCAAATCCATAGGCGGGTGCGGGAGTGGTGAGAGAGAGTTGGACGGTCCACTTGATGTGTACGGCGAAACCAGGTTAGTTGACGATTCGTATGAGCTCAACTCGTCGTCTTCGCCTAGGGTAGTGAGTTTGTTGTTGTAAATTTGATTTCGAGAAGGCAACATTGAGCCGTGCGAAGTGGAGGATGAGAGCGTCGATCTTGAAGACCCATTGAGCAAACTATCCACAGTACTGACCGTCGTCTGGGTACTGCCGCTCAACATTCTCATTGCCTTGGCGCTCCCTCCGAACTCCTCCATGTCCAATGGTGGTAGTGGCTGTTGTGCTGGGGGAGGAACACCATTTTGCATCTGAAACATGTTGACCAAAGCTTGAATATTGGTCTTCCATGACTCCAAGGAAGATCGTTCTTTGAAGATAAGAATAAATGAGGCAAGCTCATCCTCCATGTCAATGGTGAGGCTCATTTCTCCAGCGGCGGAAGTAGCAGTGACATTTTTTATATGTCGAACGTAAATGCGTCCCTTGAGGCGCAAAACACCTTTCGATTGGCCACTTGACGGCATTGAGCCTACATCACTCAGAACAGACGCATTGGAGAGGAGACGACCTAGTCCGCGTTTCTTCTCTTCAGAAACACAGATAATGGCCTCTTTGAAGAGATAAACGTAAAACTCCCGTATGGCAGAGTCTCGCCGAACCGACAGCAAATCGTACATTTGGAGAGGACCAAGGTCCGAAAGTGGGTGGCCTTTCCAGTCTATGATGCGATTTCGAAGGTCTTCTGTAATTGAGCTGAACGGCGAATTCTCTTCAGAATGGATGAGATTGTTGGGAAAATAGGATTGTTGTGAATCATGACTTTGAGAACCCCCCAATTGATTGGTATCATGAGATGGAGCCAACTGATAGTCAAGAGGAGAGGAATCTTGGCGATGTCGGGGAATGCTATCTGGGTGCGGGCTAGAGTGTCCAGAGTTGGTTTGTCGCACGTGGCTTGCCTGTCCATTTCTAGTGAAGTTATCGGGCAGCACAGGGCCAGGAACGGTGTTGGCAGCACGTTTCCCGGGTAGTTCGATGACGATAAGGCAGGTTAAAGGTTGGCTGAGGTCGGTCGTCCGAGTTAGCGACGAAAACTCTGGACGAACTTGGATTGAAGGAGTGACAATGTATTGAGAGTGTTCATTTTGGGGTGTGGATTTTACTGAACCAGTGTGGTCCAAGGGATCGTCTTCGTTAGGATCGTAAGGACTGGGAGCAGGTTGGCGAACACGACTGGTGGGTGTATCGCGTCCTGGGTACATTGGGGCGGCTCGACTGTCACCCATCCCCGTAAGCGCGGCAAGTTCTGATCGACGATTGCTATAAGAAAGAATGACAGAGACAAGGACGAGGCGACGCACTATTTGATTTCCCTCCATCACCATCGCCGACCTTCATGGGCCGCCTGCAGACACCGCAGACACCGAGATTGGATTTGCGAGGAAGAGCGCGCCCTTGGCTGGGGGGTGGACCATAAACAGCGGTGAAGCATGCCTACGCGATGTAGGAATAAGATAATTTTCTGTGCAGGAGAGTGTTGTACTAACCTCATGCAGAGCGTGTCCACACTCTGGAACAATATGTGGCTTCTCACCTGGAAGACGGAAGCTAAAGCTCAAAGGTTCGAGGCAGACAGGACATTCGTCGTCGTCATCGAGTACGCTGTGACTAGAAACGACGGGGATGGGAGGCATGTGTAGGGTAGAGTAAGGGTGAGAGGGGTGATTGTCGCTCGAGGTAGAAGCAGAATGAACGGAATGGAGAGAGGCAGCCCTGGTTCGCTTGCGGAAAGGGAGGGAAAGTTTGAAGGGTGAAGATGATGTGGGTGGTTTTGGGGCGATGCGAGGAGAGATGTAACTAGGGGTAAGAGGGGGTTGAGATTGAATTGAGGGCGTTGGTGAGTCTCGGTGAAAAGTCAATGATGTTACAGATTTCATGAATAAGCGCTTGTAGATGAAGAGGTGAGATTATTCCCATCAATTCAATTCTGCCATTTATGTATGTATGACTTTTCTTGGCTCATTGTCCTCCTTCTAGCTATGCAACTACTGTACATATCACTTCCACTGTTCTAATATCACAACGATGGAATTAAAGACTACAGGGCCGTCTCCATTGCTGCGATTTATTCATCTTCAACAACCCCCCTTCAAGCTTCAAGCTCTTCAAGCCTGATGTCGATCATTTAACGATCTAAGCACGCGACCATCCCTCTCCATTTCGATCACCCAATCCTGCTGACATGGATTTGTAACTTAGACCAAGCCCTATATAAGAATTCGAAGCTGACGAACATCGAACGCCTCTTGCAGTACAATGTCGCCAAGTTGGAAATCCCCTCTCGAAGGCTACGAAAACGCCGAGCCCCTCCCAACAACCATAAATACCGACGGAAAATCTCTATACAATCCGCCAGGAACAAGGTCTCCATCCTACGACGAATTTCCAAAGCCAATTGATTCGTCAAATAATGGCTTTGATTTCCACAGTAAGTTTCCTCCCGACGACGGGTGAACCCGAGTTGGGACCTGAAAGAGATGCCGTGCTCAATGCTCATCATTTCGGTGTCTACATTTAGTATACTATTTGCCAACCGTGCAATCAGAGGCGACCTTCGCGAGAGAGTTGCACGAGCGGGTCAGGAGGGAATTCCCCGAGGTGAGTGGCCTAACGAGGAAGCACAAAAGTGTGGTACTGATTGCACATGTTCGTTCGTTTTTTTCCTGAAGCTTCGTATCTACAAGTCCTGGGATAGGCCTGTTGGTTAGTACAACCGAAAAGGACCCGAAATAGCCGGCTGAGCTGTCCCCTCATTTTTTTTCTACAGGGCCACACCCCACAGCGATGTTTGAAGTGAATACGTTCACCCCACACCAAACTGGGGCGTTCTTTTCGTGGTTGACCGTCAACCGTGGACCATGCTCGTGAGTAGTAGTACTTCGGTGATCGTCGCCTATGCAATGCAAACAGCATACGTGTGGCTTCTGGAAAGATATTTCGAATCCTGATTTTTTTAAAATAGGGTTCTTATTCACCCGAATACGAATGATGCGTATAAGGATCATACGGAGCTCATGTCCTGGATGGGAAGGCCCTGGCCGTTGAACACGGAAATGTTGAAGGGTCACTGAGGGAGAGGCGGGATGAAGGGCTGATTAGGCGAGGATGGAAGAATTTCAAATCAACTGAAGGAAACTGAGTGCAAAGTCAACGTTTGAATATCCATGTAACATTATGCCAGCGCTACGACGGAGGCATCTGTCTAACAATATAGAAGATTTTTATTTTTGGGAGACACGCATGGCAAACAGGATACGCTTCAAGTACTTATTACAGTGAGATACCTGCATAACCAACATAAGATCATTTACGACGCACCATTCGTTAGTATTATGTAAACTCAGATGAGTAAATAAAGCGTCGCATTTCCGTGTTTGCCAATTTTAAACACAAGCCCCGTCGCAATTCGGACGCGCCTGCAGTGTTTGGATACGATTGGCCGCGCCGTTACATCACGTGACAATGTAATGGGGCTTGATAGGACTATGGTTTCCTCTGGGCACGGTGCCCGATTACCGTCCACTCCCGTGTCGTGGACCAACCTCAAGTCTAAATCCTCCCAGCACAAATGACTTCCATCATTGCGTATATTCGCAGTTTTTTCACCTCGAACGACAAGCACACGCTATTGTTCAGCGTTCCAAAGGACCGACCCCTTCCCACCATCCCTGCCGGTATTACAGAACGTCGATTCTTCCAAACGCCCAACGGCCCTCTCGAGTTGCACGTAGCTCTTCCCTCAGAACGCACCAGCAAACCTCCCCTGCTATTCGTCCATGGCGGGTTTGGATCTGCAGAATGCTATCAGAACTTCCTCCCATTCTTCGCGGCGCAGGGATATTCTTGCTATGCAGTTTCGCTGCGAGGTCATGGGCACAGCTTTAATCCGGGATATTGGGCGCTATATTTCACCCCGCGAGAAGCATTCGTTACAGACCTCGCTGCGGCTGTTCGGTATGTGCGTGAAGACACCGGGGGTGCGGCCAATCCTATCGTTCTTGGCCACTCGTCAGGCGGGGGTTTGACACAGGACCTATGCTATCAGGGGCTTGTAGGACAGATTCCGGGGATCGTGTTGCTTGCTGCGATTCCGGGAAGTGGGAGGTACGCACCTGCATTTTTTTTCGTGGCCGCACCTACACTGATAGATTAATTCAAGTCTGGGTGTGAATTCCAATTGGTTGCGGCTTGACCGTTGGCTCTTTCTACGGTTTTGTTGGCATTGGTTCCATCCCCGATCGCCGTTATCGTCAACTGCGCTAGTGCATCGTGCTTTCTTCTCTTCAGGTTGCTCGGTGGATGTCGTCAAGAGGACGGAAAAGTCCATGGGTGAATTCGAGAGTATGTCCTGGCCAATGCTGATGCAGTGGCAATTTGTGGACCCGGTGAAAGTTATCAAGGGAATTTCGGGGGAAGGTTTGGGAGGTGGCAGGAAGATGTTGATCGTTGCAGCGGATGAAGATAAATTGATGGGGGTCAAAATTGGAGCTGATTTAGCAGCATGGTATCGTGAAGCTAACCCAGAGTCAGGTGAGGAGGCTACCAAGGAGGTGGTGGTCCGAAATGCTGGGCATCATTTCTTGCTGGATACGAATTGGAGAGAAGGGGCTGAGAAGGTGTTGGATTGGCTCGAATGGAAGTAAGCAGTCACTTCAAGTTCGCGATATTTCAAACCCAGTGACTCTCTATGATATTTGCTCTTGACTTTTGGATAATATTATTTTCGGAAATTAATACTCATCCTTGGTTCACAAAAGTTCCAAGTGGACTTGTTGCGCCATGGGGAAAAACACTTGCTTCGGCAAAAGAGTGGGCAAAAGTGACAAATTGATCATGGTCCGTCCGCTTATATTTCGTGGCCAACGGAACGGCTTGCCGGACACCTTTTAAGCGCCTGGCAGTGGCATCGCGCCTCACTGTAGCTACCACAATCATTACCACCACACATGTCTTCTCAAATCCTCAATAATGCACTGGGAGCGGTGGGCCACACACCCCTTATTCGTCTAGATAAGATAGCTGAATCGAATGGTCTGAAATGCAATCTCTGTAAGCTTTCCTTTTCGTTGGGCGTTTGACAAGAAACCGAGCCCTTTTCTACCATAGTGGGAAAGGTAGAATTCATGTCTGTTGGAGGGTCGGTGAAGGATAGGATTGCGAAAGCGATGGTTGAGGCTGCTGAGCGGGATGGGAAGCTTATCCCTGGAAAAAGTGTCGTCATCGAGCCAACCTCGGGTAATACGGGTATGTCCTTCTCCTGCACGGTTACTCACCTGAACCTCTTTAAACGCGTTCTTCTTTACCAGGAATTGGCCTAGCGATGGCTTGTGCCATCAAGGTAATATATTGAGTGAATCATTGAGGTGGACAGGTACTGAATACTACAGATAAGGGTTATTCCGTTATTATAACCCTGCCAAACAAGATGTCCTTGGTTCGTCCTACTCTTTCCTCTCTTCGTCGTGCTTCTCATCGCCGCATAGGAGAAAGAAGCGCTACTTCGTGCGCTCGGCGCAGAAGTCGTCCGCACTCCCACGGAAGCTGCCTCGGACTCGCCTGAAAGTCATATAGGTAGAGCCTAAACTTTGTCTCCGGTAGTCTCGTGGCTGAATTCCTTAACGATCGCAGGAGTGGCCCAGAGGTTACGTCGAGAAATACCGCATAGCATCATTTTGGACCAATACAGCAACGTTAGTTTTGCCTTTCCGTTTTCTTTTGGGTTTCTTGCTTAGCTGCATTCGCCAGGTGAACAACCCTCTTGCGCATGAATATACAACCGGCCCAGAGATTATTGAAGCTGTCGTCTCGACGCCATCGACATCTTCACGACCCTCGACTGAGAAGGTCGATGTCATGGTAGCAGGCGCTGGAACTGGTGGCACAATCACTGGTATATCAAGAGCTATCAAGAGAACACATAACAAGGATTGCATAGTTGTCGGTGTCGATCCTGTGAGCTTACATTCACGTACCCCTTGTTTTTGACTCACCGTTTCCTGCTTATAGAAAGGAAGCATTCTCGCTTTCCCAGACACTTTAAATGCTGCAGACGAAGGTACTCAGTATGTCATCGAGGGAATCGGTTACGACTTCATCCCGGATGTGCTCTCTCGTGATCCTCCGCATGTCGATGCATGGGTCAAGTCCTCGGATGAAGAATCTTTCGCTGCTGTGCAAACGCTGATGAGATCCGAGGGGCTGTTGGTTGGGGGGAGTAGTGGAAGCTCCCTCAGCGGGGCATTGAAGTGGCTGGCCACTGAGGAAGGGCAGAAAATCGCCAATACGCCAGGAAAGAACGTTGTTGTCTTGCTTCCCGACGGGTAAAAACTCTTTGACTTTTCCGTCGAACGGTGAATGACCTTTTGTGTTTTCACAGCATCCGGAATTATATGAGTAAGCCGTGGTTCGTCCAGATTGCAATGCGAGGGGAGCCCTCCCATTTGGCAGGCATAATAGCGCAGGCGTTGCAGAAACCTGCTGAGGTTTCAAGAGACAAGGCGAAGTTATAAGCCGAGTCCGCGGAAGCACGTCCTGCTCCTGCGTCTCACCAACTTATTTAATGATCGGTTGCCTTTTGTCACTATCACTTCCATAGATAAGATTCAAGTCTGTATTTGCCAACGACGCCTCTGCTGTGCTATATATCACTCGTATGACGACCATGTTACTCAACATAAACCCTGGCTAAGTAAGAGGAAGATGGTGTAGGGCGACCAGAAGAGCAATGAGAATTTCGTCACGGAATTCTCGCGTCTTTGAGACGGCCATCTGACAGTTGATTAGACAGACAGAATTCGTTCATATTGGCACTGCAACAGAACCGATGACAGTATGGATGCGTATTGCACTGCTCGGGCAGAATGATGCCATAGAAGAGGACAGAGGAAATGCAGGACGCAACAGAATGGAGGGAGTCTGGATTCTTCACGGTCATATTCTTCGACTGTTTCATTCCACAATAAGATCTCCGAATGCAAGCGGCGTAGCTGTGGATAACCAGGTAAAGTTAGAACATCATTCAAGTCCCTAAAAAGTCGCTCAAAGTCGGATGGGTAGAAACCTTGATGAGGACTTCCTCGAAACTGTTGCTTCTCTCTATCCGTCTCGGTTCGTAAATAGGGGTCTATGTCATCAATGAGAAGCAATGTTTATGGTGCTCGGCAGCATTTTAAACACGGGAATGAAGGGCATGTCCGGTGTCGCGATCTACACGACCACTGACGACGAGATTGGGAGAAGGAGGTGCGGCCGCTTGAGGAACGATATTGTGAGTGAAAGACACCTCCCCAAAAATTTTTATCTCGCTTCACGGGATAAATACCTTCGGCTGGGTATCACCAGCAGCTCCCCACACCCCCACGTCTTCAGCTTTCCAAGTGCCTCTGGTATTCAGCAGGTCTTCGGAAAATTTTCTGGACAACCCACAATGACAGTCAAACATTCATTCAACGTTATGAAGTAGCAGTCCACATCACTGGATCGATCAAATTTCTTGAGTAGTTGTGGAGCAGTGGTTCTATCAATGACCACAGGATCAATCGCGTTCATATGCTCCGACAAGTGGGGCTCACCGACGGTGTTGTAGTAGGAATTCCTTCCCCTAAACCTCCCTCTCGATATCCCAATGGTACTTTCTGTAAACTCCAAGCAAAATTTCCTCGTACTTCAACGTGAACTCTTCGACTGCTTTAGCCATGCTGAATTCCTCGCAGCCTTGCTTTGTTCTTTACGGGTGGACCGCAAATCAGAAAGGAGTTGAGATTTCAACGCAGTGAGGTGTATGGGACCACCACACTGGTAGCGCCGAGAATCAGATCAAAGACCCAATTCGAGTCTACCTCGCTATGAATTCGTTGAGAAGGTATGTTGTAAGTAAAGAATCCTGGAGTCGCAGCAAACAAGTTGACAAGTTAACCGTGGGGCCAGGTCCAGGCCTGTATCTCACGATCACATGCCCAACATTTGAACACCAGCGGCACAGGTAGATATGACGTCCAACACCTCCCAGTGGCAGTCAATAACTTGTTCAAGTTAGCTACTAACCGGGACCCTAACCTGAATATGAAGAAAAAGTACCTACAAGCTTGGCTTGCAAGGGAAACAAATATCGGGCGGTTTTTTGATGACTCGGATTCAAGCACCCAGCCAGACATTGCGGTTGCAAAGCCACCAAATTCAAGACTCTCCAATCAACCAGTTATCAATCTCTAACGGCTGCGGCTTTCCCTCCACCATACCCGGTGACAGAGTCACAATCCGCTCGCAGCAGCTCTTCCTCTCAAATATCAAAGTCAGATTCACCTCCCCAACTACCGCTGGTACATTCCCCAGGCACCATCGTATCTCCCCACACTCCTGCTGAACTGCCTCTGGTGCAGCACACCCGCAGTCACAACAGTTTTTGCCGCTCGGAAGATCCACCATTTTCCGAATCGGAACTTGAATTTCCTGCATCACAAGATGGCTTCTACTTTGTGTCTGATCCATGCAACCCTTCTCGCATCCGCCTCCCACAATCTTCAATTCCATTATCTGAGCTGCAAGTAGTAGGTCATTGCCCTGCCATCGTTGACGAGATTTACAATCGCTTTTCTCCCGAAAGGGTAAGTTTGCTTTGACCTCTCTTCTTCTGCAACCAATGTCGAATTACAGGTAAACAGCGTGACATTAGATGTCGAGTACAATTTTTGCGCAGTTATGGATGCTCGGCATTTGTTAGCCCTGGATAAATCTATCCTGGAGGCTCAAATAGCTTTGGATTTTCTGCACCTTCAATCCAAGTTTTATGACTTGTCGCATCTCAACTCGTCTATTTTGAAGTCAGAAGCTACAAGCCAACGCATCTTAGGATACTGTAAGAAGAAAGATATCGAACTGGATTTCGTCACATTACAATTCTTCCGCCCCGATCATGCTCAGCTCCATCAATCCGAGCAGAAGAAATGCAAAGCATGTGAGAAGGAAATACGGCCACACCTCGACGCAATGATAGACGCAAGCAAAGGTGTTGAAATGTTTTTCAAAGACCCATTGTCGCTTCTAGAGGGTCGACTTCGCTTCAAGTTTCATAGATAATTTCATGTGGGCCTTTCACAATTGGCGTCACCGACCAGTGCATAGCTTCAGCTTCTTCCAGTTCACATTCAACAAGTTGGCACAGAACGGTTAGAGATGCCGTTACGCCGTTTGCTGCAGGTGCGGAGTAGTTCTAAGCTTTCTCCAGATTCTTTTCGTCTCTCTTCAATACATCGTCACTTAGTACAGCGATTCAGTCTAACGTCTTTCAATTTTCATTGAATCGCCCTTGGACAGCAGGCATATGCAAAATTTACGCCCTTCTCATATCTTGCAGCCTAAGGACTTTGGAGTAACAATTGACATTTACTACGACAACTAGTAAGTTAACAACTTGTGGCCGTCATTGGGCCGTCACTACATACCTGTTATGCTGCCACTTCACCGTGACAATGAGTGTCTAATTACTTCATGGTAAATACGATATCGGTTGTAAACTCTTTGTCCTATCCTTTCATTGAAACTCATGTAGTTCCGCCTAGCGTTGCCGTCGAGGCGAAGTGACTTCGAGGTGACTTCGATTCGATTCACCACTTCGTGTCAGTTCACTGTGAAGAAATTTTTAAAAAGCCGTCACCTTCCAGATACAACAAAGACAAACACGTAGGGTCGAGTCAGGAAGCTCGATTCAAGTTGCCAATGTTGAGATGGATTGTTACCTTGCTTGTTACCTTGTTCTTTCCTTGTACTCGAACAGAACATGATAAACCTTTCTCAATTCCTTTAAGAAGCCTTTTTTTTCGCGACCTTCTCGAATGAAACTTGTGAGTCCCATTCTAAATCTCAACCATTGTTTTTGACGCGTCAAAGGAACACCGCCTTTCAAAGATTGACTTAGAATCCTTTCAAAGCTCGTTTAGAATTGTCTGGATACCTCTATGAGCACTCTCCTGGACGTTACTCACAACCTCAAAAGTGAGAAGATCAAAGAGCGTCAGGAAGGCCTCGCTTCCATTCGCTCAGTTTTTGGCTCCGATGAGGTTGTCACCAACTTCCACATGCGCAGCAAGGAGGGCAATCCTTGGCTTCCCATCTTCCAGGCTCTATTTCACGCTATCGCGCGGGAGAAAGAGGCCTGTGCGAAGAAAGCTACCACCACTAAATCAGCGGCATCAGCTGCAAATGCCCATCGAAGACTCGCGGACACCGCAAGCGTCGTCCGATGGCTTACTGAAAGAACTGTTCATCTCATGAATAGGAAGGTTGTCACGGCTCTGTTCAAGCATCTGACGCAGACCTTGGTTCACTGCGGGGAAATACTTGCCCCTGTGGCTCTGGATTACATCAAAGCACTTAAATGCATTGTGGGCTATTCTAGCCATCTCGAGCACGCGCCGGAGGACATATGGTTAAGGATCGTAACGATGGGATTTAACATTGTTCTTGGTGATCCAATTGAGGCTGAGCTTGACAATGAAGAAGATATGGTGAAGGGGGACGACGATTCAGGGATAGACGACATTAATAATGCAAATGATACTGACGATCTTGACTTATCTGCAGCAGCGTCGACAAATAAGAAACGCCGCCGGGTAGACACCCAACCGACACCAGGTCCGTCGAAACCCCTACATAGGGACAAGGCACAACGGTCAAACAGGGTTTCCGTTTCCTTGGAACAGGTAGAATTTGCCTCCGTCATCTCCATCTTACTTCGCTCCTCCACGGCCCCCATCCTTGACAAGGCTCCTGCAATTCTTCGGCGTCTGGAACGATTCCTCCAGCTTTATCCAACGGACTCTTCCATGCTCCAGGACTACTTGATCACACTTTCTTCTACACTTGAAAATTTGTCATTAAACAAGAAATCCGATGTTGAATCCTTCGCACGCGCAACCTGGAATGGACTCGTGGGCTTGTGGGGCACTAAAGACAAGCGAATGAAGGAGGGACTTATCGTGGTTCTACGGATTTTGTTTCCATTTATCACCTCTACCGATGAATCAAATCGCAACCACAAGAGAAGCGATTTTGATCCTGCGGAAGGAATAGGTCGTCTGTGGAAAACATTGAGTGGAGAAGCTGACAGTAGGCGAGGTGTTGATAGCCTTTCACTAGATGCACTGAGACTTGAACTCTTGAGTCCCTATGAAGAGAGTCGGTCCGATTCGAATGAAGGAACTTTTGTGGCGAACACATTTCGTTCTGGATGGAATTTCGACTCTGGTCAAGCATTGTCGTGGGCAGTTCTTGAGCTACAGGCTGACTGTGCCGCTAAGGTAAACATGCAAATTCGGATGTGACAAATATCTAACTACCTTTCACAAGTTATATTACTTTTCGGAATCTATGCACTCTACCTCGACACCCAGTGCCACTCGACCGGAAAGCAAACGTATGAAATTGGAAAATCCAATTACATCCTTGTTGGATTCAATACACACCTCGCGTGCGTCGCATATTCGGACTTATCGCCTCCAAATCCTTCTCTTCTTTATTGATCGTCATTGGTTGATCGTTCATGACGCCCTCAAGAATGACATTTTGAACACTCTTCTTCAGTTTGTCACGTTTGATGATGGTATTATTCAGTCATGGATATTTTTAAACCTTGCAGCAATCGCCTTTGCGGAAAGCTCGCACACATCCCCAAAGCCTGCCAACTCAACCTCATCCACAAATTCCTTTGGCGTGAAGGCATTGGATTCATCCACATGGGACCCACTATGGACCCATGCTATCCGCCGAGCAAATGTTCCTACTATATGCAGGGCGGCATGTCATACCGCGCAGAGTCTCTTGAATGCTTTTCATCCTCAGTTCAGCTCCAACCACATCACTCTCACCTCACAACGTGTTCTTCTTGAAATTGAGACTCTGGCAAAGGATATGGACGTTCAGGGACCCTCGTATCCGTTCGATTCCGTTTGCATTTTTTTATCACGATGTTTAAAGATTGCGAGCCAGGACGTACGACTGTATCGCATGCAGCTGGAGGAGAAGGTATTAAGTTGGCTTGTGGATAGCTGGAAGATCATTGGCAACGATAAAGGCAAAATGTCACTGCACGTCGTTAAAGATGTGATGCTTTTGCTCGAGAACATCTGTGGTGTACCCAAACGAACCTCCTTGATATCCAGGGCACTTCTTCCGCAATGCCAGATCGTAGAAAGCATGCTGACGGAAGGAAGGGTCAAAATTATCAAAGACTTTTTGCTTTTTGCGAAGTTGCCTCCTTTTCGAAAGTGTTCAGAGCGATCGAAAGCAACAGGGAGACCAACGTCGGGTGATAGCATTGGCTCGCAGAACGCCAACACCTTGTTCAACAACGACACGCAGCGTGTTGCACCAAGAGGACGGGAGCGCAGAATTTCTGCCTTTTTAACCAAGACGCTGGAATCTCTGATTGCCGAATGGGAAAGCATAAGAGACAACCGCAACCATCCAACTGCAGAATATGCTCGTCAGTCCTTGGACATGGCTATGGTTGCCATCGCATTCGAGTCCCTTCTACTCTTCAACGGAACATCATCAAACAGGCGCGTTCTACAGACCGCTGGAAAAATGATTTCCCTTATCATCCCTCTCTTGAAGGAGTCAAGTTGGACGATGAAAGAAAAAACTTTTCTTCTGAACGGCTTAGAACCCTTACTCTATCGTGAGGAGCAATCTCGAAGTGCAAACGATTGGGAAGCTATGCTGGAGCCTGACGCTGGAACTGGGATCCAGAGGCAGGTACTGAGAGAACTGTCAGATGATCAACTTGCAAAACAACAAGCAATAGAGTTGGAGCGGACTGACTTCTTGCGGGTCATTTGGCAGAACCCTGATGTTTGTACCCTTCCTCGCGTCTGGTTTCTGTTATCTGATTATCTTCGTTGCAGACCCAAGACATTCTGGCAGATATTGTCAATACGCTCCGAGTTGTCCTAAGAACCATGATTCGAAAAGAAACCATTACGTTTAAGGATAATGACATGGATGTTGACGACAAGGATGGGTTTGGACCAATCCGAACGGGCGCGCCTCTAACATCGTCAAGTTCCCCTCAACAAGTAGAAAACGATCGACCCTCTCTCGGTCTTCTGCGAATATGCGTTGAATTTCTTACTCGTGGGCCTCGTCTACAATCACCTTCAATGGATGCTACTCGCGATAAAGAGTTGACACAACTCATCCTTGACTGCGCCAACGCTGAACCAGAGAAGTTTGTTCTCGTTTGTCCCATCCTCCTCAATGAAATCCGTCATGGCATGTTCAGTTTCTCACTAAAAGACCTCGACAGTTTTATGAATTCGATTCAAGACTTATTACAAAACTACGCGTTCTCTCGTAGCGAATGTACGCAATCACTCGTCGTACAATTATTGGATTCAACCTTGGCCACATGGACGCTTCCGTCAGTCGCTTCCAGCGAGGTCGGTGGCAGAATTCGGGAATTGTGCGAGTGGTTGTCAGGGCTATTAGGTTCGAAGGAGAAGCCGCCATTTGTGGCATGGACGATACGTGACCAGCTCGCGCAATTTCTCGACCGATATCTTATCAGAGATCCAACCCAGGCTTCCTGGTCGGTTGAGAAGGATAATCAGAGTTGCGGACCAATAGCTCTACTCCCACAAATGAGTGAAGATGACGATATCAGAGTCCGCTTTCGCGTTGCTGTTATCAACGCCCGTCTGTTTACTGTAGCTCCTCATTTAGGAGTACCCCCTCTCGATCTATACGACACCATGAAGAGGTATTACACCACTGATTTGGATGAGTGAGTTAGAATTCTTACCGATGTCCTGCTTAAGCTGATTGTACTTAAAGCTATGAGCACATGCTCACACGAACGCTAGCACTCGGGAACCTCATGGTTGTCAGCTCAGCCGTAAGGCGTGGGCCGTATTGGCATCTGCTGGAGACCTGCATGTACTCCGCTTCCTATTCCAACCATACCGAGGCCGTCCTTATTGAAGTCTCCGCAAGATTAGGGTTGAAGTCTCTGTCGGTCCTATTTGAAGCCTATGCTTCACAGCTTGCATTCTCCATCCTGAAAGCAAGAATTGATTTCCTTCGGTTGCCCCCGCACCTTCTTGGTTATCGAGATAGAAGACAGTGCGCGGAAGCCGCTTTTAGAGCGTTCACTCCTACCAATATCCTTACCACAGGTCAGAAGCAATTTGAGGGACACTGCAAAGTTATACAAAAGAGTGTCTCTGATGGACTTCGAGATTGTTTTGGAGACATAGTTGGGATCCAAATAGTTATGTGGTTTGACGAACACCCAGATGGATCAGAGGATGCCTTAGAACGCTGTCTTAAGCAAAAGACTCAAAACGAAACCACATTCGACACCTTGATGAAAGATAATCTTGATGGAATTGTTGCTTCAATTCTACGGACATTGGGGGAACAGGACTTTGATAAACATGGGCCAATTTTTCTTGCCCTCCAGAGTTACGATAGCACTGGGAGGGCTACTCATACCTTCCAAGCCCTATCCAAATATCGCAGCCTTGACAATTTCGAAACTCATACGCCGAACCTCCCAGCATTTCCTGCCACAAGTCTTTTGCGGAGTTTAACTTGGCTCTTATTGCGAGTTCCAGCAGATCCGCAAGATATAATTCCTCAGGCAACGACATATCACGTCATACACAATCTTCTCGCCGATTTGCACAAGACGCCCTTTCTTAACGAGCAGCTTCGCATCATCAATGCCCTCTCCTTGTGGATATCAATTCGAAGCATTGACTTTGAAGAAGCAACAATCTTGTATGCCCTAGTGCACGGGGCAACACTGCTACTAGCCCAGTCGGATTTAGCGAGATCGGCCCAGTCAGTTCTAGAATGGGCTTTCAACTACTATCGAAAGATGAAGATCAAAGATCTACGCCTTCCCAATGCACTGATACGTATCGCCTCCCTTGCGAATGATTACTCGCTAAACAGCCACGATAAACTCGTGGCTGACATGGGAACTGAGCTTCTGACATGGATTAACGAACAAATGCTCTTATTCTCAAAAGGGAAAACTTTTACCAGTGTAATGTTGAAAGCTCTGTCGGCCTGGCCAAATCAACCTTGTTCAGAGCTTTCACAACTCTATAATTCTGTCTCTGCTGAGAATGTGTCGGCCGTCCTCAGTGAACCTGGTGCAACTTCCAACAGATTCCGTCTGGTTCGTCGATTGCGTGACCATGCTGTTTCTGAGAAGTATAAACAGACATTCTTCGCCAAGACGGACTTCTGGTGGCTGAAGGAGTTTATTCCATCTTTGGATCGACTGCAAGAGGAAGACGTAAAGGCTTTTGCGGAACTTTTGGTATTGAATCACGGTCAAATTGTTACACTGGGCACCGAGCAGCCCGTCGTGCATTCCATCCGGCATGAACATATCACGAAAATCGTCAAGAGGAGGTCGACTGAAGATCCCGCCATTATAGCACGAAAGTCCATCATCCTTGGTCTCTTGATGATGCTTCAAGGCGACTCTCCCTCTCATGTCCATACCGCCTACACAACATTGCGCTTGTTTATGGCTGCGTTACCGGAAGGGATTATTTCGATTTTGTCGCCTGAGTATCAAACAGAATTGAAATTTCTTCAGGAGTATCGTCACCCTCCCACAACTCGACCAACCCGCGACTTCGAAGAACTGACGAAGTCAGAATCATATCTGACTGCGACCAAAGATTTTTCTCAATGGATAGGGATGTTTACGGTGCTCCTCAGTGATATTCTGTCCGTAGAGGATGCTACATTTGCTCAGTTAACTTCAATCCTCAAGGTCGATGTATCCTTCGCCAACCAACTTTTACCAATCTTGGTCCATCGTCTCTTACAAGTCGAGATCAGAGACGGAAATGGTGTTTCTCAAGTTTCATATCGTACTGTTCTGTCTGAGTATTTCACATCGATACTATCATACGACCAAGCCAATATACGATGCCTATGTTCTGTCATCGACGTCGTCCTCTATCTTCGCTACTTTTTCCCGAGGCCCCAGGATGCTCTGTCTAACAACAAATGGCTCGAAGTTGACTTTCTGTTGCTTTCACGCAAGGCGATACTCTGCGGCTTATTCACGACAGCATTGTTATTTCTAGAACTGGCCTCGGAGGACGCACTTGTGGAAGCCGCGACTGCCGAACAGATTTTATATGAAATTTACACTCATATCGACGAACCGGATGGATTTTATGGCATTAAGACTCAAAATCTTCATCAGTTTCTCATTAAACGGTTCCACCACGAAAAACAGTGGGAGAAGGCGTTCCGGTTTCACGGTGCTGCACTGGAAGCTAATAATCGTCGTTTAGGGGAAGGGGAGGGGCTTATACAATCGTTCCATTCCTTCGGGTTCAACCACCTTGCAATTGACACCATGCAGAACTTACACTCGAGCACGGAAGCTTCTTCTACCAGTATGACTTATCGGTTGGGCTGGCGTACGGAGACTTGGGATTTGCCATACCACGAGGAACACGTTGCTGGGGGTCCTTTGTACAGTTCGCTACGAGCCGTTTACCGTGAACGTGATCCCAATGTTGTCGATGGTACTGTTCGCTCTGCCCTCAGCCAAGACCTGAGTCGCCTGCGTGCCCTTGGATCTGAAAATGTTGCTGAGATACGTGAGGTCGCCCGGGATTTGATGTGCTTGAGTCAAGTTGCCAAGTGGAGGAGCACCGTGATTCAAGGTCAACTTGAATCCAGGAATGTTGATCTTGGCCGGTGGACAGAGCTCACGCACATTGGCGAAGGTTTCGAGTAAGCGGATAATATTTTTTTAGATTATTTACTGAAATCCTTCTCCTTTGGTGGCATAGGTTTTCTGACTTAGAGAGTCTCATGGCCACTCGGATGTGCCTTGTGCGATCTGCGAGGCTCCGAGAGCAGCGTCAGCAGATAGGCTCACTGATGACTCCGTTGGCTCATTGTCTAGCTGAAATCGAGAAGACCTGTCTTCTCCGCCTTTCCGAGGCAGCACGGGAAGCAGGCCAACCTCAAATCGCCTTAAATTCAATCATTCGGGCCCAAGGCATAGATACAAATCCATCTTTTGCTGTATCACAAGAATTCGCCAACGTTCTTTGGCTTCAAAAAGAGGAGAGGCTCGCAGTTCAATATTTGCAAAATCTCCTTTTTGCAAGTGACCTAAATAATGGCAGCCGGGACATTACGGATTGTCGAAGAGCTCTACTGTTGGCGCGTCTGGTGAGTTTCAAGCAACGGTCAAAGATCAAACTAACTCGATTCAGGGCGCTTGGACATCTGAAGCTTGTTTGGAAAAACCCACGGAGATTTGGTTACGCTTTTTCGACCAAGCGATCTCGCTGTTAGATGGGAAAGTTCTGAAAGGCAACGAGGGGGACCATGCCACTGTATACCATGAATGCGCGATATTTGCCGAGCGACAGTACCACGCTACCCTCAAATCCCCTGATGCTATTAGGTGGAAGGTCTATGTTGATCGCAAAAAAGAAGAAATTCATCACAGAAGTATGGAACTTGCTAGGTTAACTGATACAACAAGGCATCAAAAACTGAAAAATGATCAAGAGACGGCGCAGAAGCTTTTGCAGGCAGATAGCGAGCTATTCAAGAAACACAACATCGTACGGGATACTTTTCTCAAACAGGCGATCGACATGTATTCTCGATGTTTAGAAGCGTCTGACACTTTCGATACTGATTCCGCTATTCGGTTCTGCTCCCTCTGGTTTGCGAACTTCGACGACGACGTGGTACTAGAAGCCACTGTTCGAAAGGCCCTTGAACGCATACCGTCTCGAAAACTGGTATTCCTTGCTGTGCGTAAAGTCATACCCTTTTCGACTTATCTGACAATGAACTAGCATCAATTGACCGCTCGGCTCGCGAAGTCTCCTCAGCAGTCGAATAACCAAGAAAGCTTGCAGCGACTGATTTTGCGGATGTGTCGAGAGCACCCTTTCCACAGCCTTTATCAGGTGTATTGCCTGCGGCCTGAGCGGTCCGCTGCACCGGAAGGGAGACGCCAATCTGGGCGGCATGCTACGCAGTCCACTCAAACCGAACGGGCTACCGCAGCGAGCGACATCCTTGACCAGTTGCGGGGAACAGGCATAATCGGAGATCGGGTCCGCGACGTAGAAAAACTCTGCAATGCATGCCTAGAATGGGCCAAATATCCTATCGCAAAGGATCCTGCATATAAAAACGCGAAAGGCGGTTTCAAGGTTCCTGACGACCTCTTGATACGTCAAATTTCGAAATTGCAAGTCCCGGTCACAACTTGCCATACCCCACTCGACTTGACGATGCTTTACAAAGACTGCATTTGGATTGACCGATACGAAACAAAATTCGATACAGCCGGAGGTGTCAATTTGCCAAAGATCACTGACTGCTATGGAACGAACGGCAAGAAATACAAACAACTGGTACGTTGAATAGAAAGACTGTGACTGATGTCTAAAGATGATATACAGTTCAAAGGAAATGACGACTTGCGTCAAGACGCTGTCATGGAGCAAGTCTTTGAACTTGTCAACAGTGTACTTCACCGGGATAGAGAAACACGGCGGCGTGAACTTAGCGTCCGAGGGTATAAGGTGGTTCCGTTGAGTACCCAAGCTGGATTGTTGGAATTCGTTGGAAATACGTCACCTCTTCGCGAGTGGCTTAACAGGGCACATCAGAGGTACTTAATATTGCTGAGTAACTGATCCACCTTGACCCGTGCTTTCAGTTATCGACCACAAGATACAAAGCAAAATGAGATATTATCGCAACTGAAGGCAGCTCAAGCAACAAAACAGGCTGAACGGCAACTGGAAACGTTCCTCAAAATTCGAGAAAATTTCAAGCCTGTCATGCGCCATTACTTTACAGAGAAACATAGGAACCCTGTGACGTGGTTTGCCATGCGTTTGAAGTATACTCGTAGCGTGGCGACCACATCTATCGTGGGTCACATCCTTGGCCTTGGAGACAGGCATACTTCCAATATTCTCATGGACAACAGCACGGGAGAAGTTGTCCACATCGACCTTGGTATCGCATTCGAGCAGGTGAAGTTCTTGGCTATGCATCCTTATGTGTTCGTCGTACTCACATTTAACAGGGTAAACTCTTGCCTGTCCCAGAACGTGTACCTTTCCGGATGACGGCGGACATGGTCGACGGTATGGGGACATCTGGAACACAAGGCGTTTTCCAAAGATGCGCGGAGGAGACATTGCGGGTCTTGAGAGATGGGTCAGAAGTTATTATGACCGTCCTAGAAGTATTTAAGCATGACCCTCTTCATTCATGGTTTGTGTTCTTTCCATGTTATCCTATCGGAGCTCATCTCGCGTTCAGGACTGCGAGTGAATTGAAAGTCAAGCATGCACAACGGGACGTCCCTACGATGAGCGCATACGACGCCAGCCGTTTTAACCTCGGGATAGGGATTGACATGAGCAGTGGAACAGCACAAGAGTCTGCAGATCGCGCGTTAAGCTCTGTCGCTCGGAAACTGGACAAAGGACTCAGTGTCGAGTCCACGGTTAATGAACTCATCGCTGAAGCTACTGACCCACTCAACCTGGCTACTATCTTTTATGGTTCGTCCGTCCCACACCATATCAGCTTGGTTTGATTCTTAAATCCTCTATTGTATAGGATGGTGCCCTCACCTGTAATTAACCTGTTCAACCAAGTACTGTAACGAGGCTTCTATCGCGACATCATGACTATCAGCATACAGCATTCATTCATTTACTCTCCACAATGTACAAACACTTCACGAAGGTTCCTTCAAAGATATAATAATAGAGATTTCAACTGTCTGTGCCAGGTGTGATATATGGCAAAGAGATCATACACCGCAAAACTGTTGAACAACTCCTATTGGTATGCTAAACGAACGAACGAAAGAAAAAAAAACGTTGGGGATAAATCTAAGATATCCAGGGCTGGGAGAACTGGTACACATCGATGTAGTTTTTGGTTGGTTGGGGGAAGGGAGGGTAACATGAAGGTAGGTGGGTGGGGTGAAATGGGATCAAAACGACTGTACTGTGTTTGCGCACATGCATAGCAAAGACGTGGGGAAGGGGAGATGCCGAATATTTTGTGACAAATTTAGGTTGTTTGAAAAAGACACAAGATGGGGAGATCATGCCGACACAACGAGGAGTAACTAGATGTATGATATGAGGAGCGGAACCAAAAGTTTGACACGGACTACTTGTTCTTGGCGATTTCCCTGGCGGCTTTGATTAGCGGAGCCAGTGTACGGAGGGGCTCTGAGAGTTTGAAGAATGGATGCTGGAAACTCCGTCAGCATACGTAAGAAAGATGAAGTGTGGTACGCGTGCGTACCTGCAAAAGCTCCGTAGCATTTGGTCGCTTCTCAGCATCAACTTCAAGAGTCTTGGCTAGATAATCGCTGAACACTGAGGACAAGTTTTCAGGATTCGCGATGGTGGGTGTCCCGTTTGTCGCAATAAGGTATAATGCCTTCAAAGGGTTCTGATTCAGATATGGAGGCTCTCCTTCGATCATTTCTACAAGAAGTAAGGTTTTTGTAAAATTATCAAGTCAAGAAGGTGTGAGAGAAATTACCTATTGCCATAATGCCCAGACTCCAAATATCAACCTTGGGTCCGTACTCTTTCCGAGTCACTACTTCTGGTGCCATCCAGTATGGCGTGCCCACCATAGTAGTTCGTTTCGCATGCGCAGGATCCGAAATTTGAGCACAGAAACCAAAGTCAGCTAAAATAAAATAAAATCAATAACCAAACAAAATTGGGGCGAATAAGAAGTCAACGCACTGAGTTTGATGTCCCCCACCATGCTGAGAAGAACATTATCACTCTTGATATCACGATGAATAACGCCATGTCTATGCAGATGCTCCAGACCCTGGCATGTCTCCCTCGACACAGCAGCAATTTGGCCCTCCGTCATCAAGTTGGCGGTGACGACGTCCGTGAGCGAGCCACCCTCCATGTACTCCATGACCACCCATAGGTCGTTCTTATGAAGGAAGGAGTCGATGTAGTTGACGATATTAGGATGCCGCGACGACCGCATTACCAGAATCTCGTTGATGATCAGATCTTTCTTGGGTTGCTTCTCCAGATCCATCTGTTTGATAGCCACTGATAGATTCGTGCCCACTTGATATGCCGTGTACACACCACCAGATGCACTAATCGCTAGTTGAAGAACACAAAAGTCCTTGGAAGTAAAATAAAAACTCACCCTTGTCCGATCTTGACAAGATTACGGTACAACCTCGTCGGGTCAGCGTCTGTACAAATTTGCTGCAGCCGTTTGACAATATCTTCCTCTTTCCCTTTGTCGACCTTTTTCTCTCTCCTTCGAGGTGTCGCAACGCCAGAAACCTTTGCCAAACTGGAAGCAGCCGCACTCGGGGGTTGATTTTGAGCCTGCGCACGTGGATCACCACGCTCTCTTGCATTTGGTGCTGTCGGGCTAACTTGCTGTTTCAGCGGCAAGTCGGAAGACGATGATACCGGAGATGGCTTCGCATATTGCTTCTGTTGTCCTAGAGCGTTTACACTAGGAAGTTGGGGTGGCCCCTGGCCAGCTGGAGATCGCCTATCCCGAGTTGTATTAGAACGGCCAATGTCCACAGACTTGACTGGTTTAGCGGGAGTACGTTGAGAGGTGGAACGATCAAGAGCTGGAGTAGCAGTGGAAGGTGGCGTAGGTGCAGGACGAAATGAAGTTGGTGCAGAAGTTCCAGATTGGACAGGTTGAGAGTATACCGATGGTTGCGATTGCTGCTTTTTTGGGGGCGGAGGAGGTGACCGCTTAACGAAGGTGAATATTGAGCAACACCTAATGGACAACTAACTGCTCACCGGATTTGTGAAACCATCTTCCCCAATCTTGGTAATAAAAGCTGTATCTATTGCTCCCCCCACATTTCCCAACTTGTCCCATACATCGCCATGACCTTCCTGGTAAAACTTGACAATCTCCATAACTGCCAGAGGATTCTTCTCTTGCTCCGATCTTGAGATCCCACTTTCCTGCAGCAACTGTTGCCATTCCTTGGGCAAGCCAGTGAACTCCCCTGTGGATGAGTTGAAACCGACATGGGTGAGGTGAACTGGGTCATATGGTGTGCTAATCTCCGGGCGTTTCGTGGGATTGAATACTTCCGACATGAAACCTAAAACTCCCTTCTTGGATTTTGTCGATGTCGTTCCACTACGCGATCTACTGCCGCCTCCAGCGCTAAGCGGAGGCGGTCCGGAAAAGTCGTTGGATGGGCCTGATGGCAGCGCTTCATGTGGATCAGCGTAAAAGTGGCTATCTTCTGGCATAGGAGCTACTGGCTGGGAGAGACGACGAGCAGCCAACTGGGACTGAGTGGGAAAGAGGTCGTTCAAAGTAGCCGTGTTGGCGCGAGAAGGACGCGGTGGAGGCGATGTTCCGGCCATTCCGTTGGATGCAAAGGGATCGTGTTCAGTAAGTCGCGGTGAGGGACCAGCAGATGACAGGCTGTGCTTGCGAGGGTTTGGCTTCTGTAGAGAGTTACGAACTTTGGGAGAGGTCGGGGAAAGGGGCGAAGTTGGGGGGTGGGATTCCGTAGGTGTTTTTGATCTGAAAGATGACGAGGTTGGAGGGGGTGGGGGTGGTCTGGAAGGGATAAAGGGAGTGTACTTGGCAGCTTCCGCAGCGTGCAGGTTAGCGTCGGCAAGAAGAGCGTTGTATTCTTGGATTGATTCTCTGGACGGCCTGTGGTACTCCACAGTGATTTTCGATTGACGACGAGGTTGATTTGGGAAGGCGCGTTGATTAATGGCGCTTTGGGGTGAGGACATGTCCCGCTTGGACAAACAGATGAAAGTCAAGTCCTGACCAAAAGTTCAACTGTGCGGGCACGGGGCGATGTGTAACACGGCTGCCGTTCACCACCTGGCTAGCTAACAATGTCTCCGATTAAAGCGATTGGAAGCAGTTTCGCGGCAGCTCGGAGAATTACGATATGACCCTTGAACGGCAACAAAAGGCAGCGAGGTTGAAGGAACAATCGGAGACCTGTGAAGATGATTGTGGTCGTTACGGCTCTATCAATGATGATGAGCTGAAAGTGGCAGGGCTGGATGCTCACGGTCACAAACAGGGGTGGGACAGAGGACGGTTGTTTGACACGACGATGAAAAGGTTGTATACGACGAAGGAGTGGTTGTTGTGGGAGTAGGAAAGCAAGGAGCGAAGCTAGCGCCAGAACAAAAGGCTGGAAGCTGCCATAAGCTTAACGTTGAACAAGTGTAGAAAATCCTAAAGAACGTCACACACGTAACATTATCGTCACTCACCGTCACATGGACATCGACAGGCAACCATTAATCGGACACATTTGCCCAGCCACTGCGGCCAAGAATGACACTGTAGGTACTACTTTGCTCATACAATAATTAATAAGACCTTCTTTTTCATGTACGAAACGAGGCCACTTCCATACCAACGGACCAGATCAACCGCGTTGACAGGCGTTGTACATTATTTCCACCATCATATTCCCAAAACTGAAATATTTACATCTGCTTCCAATGTCTCGCGCACACCGTCTCTTTCACGCGATGTCAAGTTCCAAACTGGACAATGGGTATCTACAGACTACCCTGGCGATGTTGACTACGAGCAACTCCAACAAAGGGATCGCTTCTATCAAGCCATCTCATAATAGATGTCTCAGTACCCGACGGGAAAACCGGGGGTGGAACTTTCGCAAGTTCAATGGCTTTGCGCGCAGCCACGCAGATCATAACAGCTGCAACGATCACTGGAAGCATGATTATGACCACAGCGCTAGTCCGAAGAACAATAAAACGTACTGCACAAAAAGGCCAGGCATGATGAAACCCCCATCGCCGTGATCATGCCGCAAACATTTTTTCCCAGCTCCTTCAAATCTTCGTTTGGTCCAGAATAGCATCGTTTCGGGAGCTCGTGAATCAGTGCTAAAGCAGAAACTAAAGCGGAATTAATAATGTTAGAGATGGACGTAAATGCGAAACGCATACTTGCGAACAGGACAGCGATCCCTGCAGAGTATCCTACGTCTGCGTAGGAGGGATCAGCTGCGTATTGATAATCTTTGGACCTCTGGAAGCTGTAATACACCCTTGATCAGGCCTTGAATACGAAGAGGAGACAGAACGCCACGCACAGGAAACAAACTGAGGCGAAATGGCCCAACGCCAGTAGGATAGCCAAACAAATGAGACCGAAAACGAGAGCTAAAATACCATCAATCTAGTATCCTTGAACAGATATAGAACAAGCACTCACATTCCTTCTTCGGATGGAGGAACGACAGCGTAACGATCCCAAATATGAGGTTGAACACTGCGAAAAACGCCGCGAAGCCTGACAAGAGGAACGAAATCAAACACCAGATCAAGAGCGGTTCAAAGCAGCCACATACCCAGATACGGCCGCCATTCACACAGCGATTTAAGGACGTTCTTGAGAGCAATCGAAACGGTGGACCGGCCACCAGATGTCATGTTCAGGGATTCGTGAAAGAGGAAGAGAGAGATATTAAGTAGGTCGTTACTGTCATTTTCAGATAATTATCATCATCATCATCAACGAAATGAGGAGGGGGAGCTCACCAAACGGGCCTTGAAGAAATGGAAACCTGCTCAAGAGCACCATCATGATGAACACTGCGTTTTGTAGTCTTCTGGCGATGATGGCTGTGCAAGGTTTGAAGGAGGCCGCAGTGACCGGGCCGCCTTCTGAAAACGATACAAACTTCGTACGATGGCTTTACATATAACAGAACCCTCTGACCAGTATATATAGCGCCAGGTTTAAATTCCCCAGGTGCAAGAGCCATTGACACGACCAGGTCGTTATTATTTTGGGTAAAGTCAATGTTATCCAGAATTGACCTCAACTTGCAGCACTTGTCCAGCATTTCATCGAGGTTCAAAGCTTACAGAGATCCAGCTGGCAAGTCGTTAAAATGTGTTTCATCCTAATAATTACATTGCCGGATATACAAGGAATATACAAAGCTCACAAATGTCAGTACCCAACAAACAACGGTCATAACCTGACCTGACCCTCCGGCTCTACCGAATCATCTTCAATCCCATCTGCCACGTTGCCCCCCGCCCACGCAAAGGTCGCTTCGTCCTCTATACTGATCGGCGACGGAAGCTCAGCAAGCACTGGGTCCTTTATTGGATTGCGCGCCACATTATACACCACATACAAGGATGCAACCACTTATAGGCGGATATGAGCTAGCAGAACAAGAGGTCAGGCAGGGCCCTCACATATTGCAACAGCCAACCAAAGGAGTAAATTAATATTTCTTTTGACTTCATCATCGCACTGGCCCCAACGGTGGTTGATGCATTCAGAAGGTGAGAAAAATGCAACGACTTGGCAGACTGCGATCGATGATCAGCCACTGCCGGAGATGTCGGAAAGGTCGGGGAACACACCAAATATTATCACTGTTAAAGACGCAAGGATGAGGAGGTGGCTTCTGGCTTTTGTCAAAGTGTGATTTGAGTTTCGTTGGTTGCCGTACCAATGTCTAGAGCCAACGTGGAAAAGGTTATAAGCAGCCCGGTCAAAGGACTCACATGGGTATAATGCCCAAAAGAACCAACAAAGGCTCAACGACTCTTTGCATGATGTTCAAAACTAAACACTCCCGTCAGGAACTCCGTTCCATGATCTGGGAATATGGGAGGGCTCACCGCTGTCCCGATAGAAGGGTGGATATCGAGTCAGTCCTAGAATCAAAACAAGTGCAGCGATAAATTCCAGTAGTGCTATATAGCGAACGGACCAAGTCAAACAGGACGGAAGAGCGATCGGCAAACGTGTACCTACCATAATATGTCCTATGGT
>Ga0307507_10001331_pt1 | contig 55178 bp, 18 predicted proteins | sample 7_EM_MG_FD_207223 | JGI IMG/M metagenome (GOLD analysis project Ga0307507, IMG submission 207223) | Populus trichocarpa ectomycorrhiza microbial communities from riparian zone in the Pacific Northwest, United States - 7_EM | ecosystem: Host-associated > Plants > Roots > Unclassified | place... | reverse complement strand
TATGCAACTTTAATAGAGGCTGTAAAGCATATATAAAAGTCTAAATTTAAATTATTAAAATTTATTATTAAGTGGTTGTTAAGATATTAAAGTGTGATTTTTCTATTTTTTGGTGTGTTTTTGAAGTAATTAGCTCACCCGTTTGACCAGCTCACCTGTAAAATACGTTATAACAAAAAACATATACTTAAAGAATTTAAAGTAGGAGACAAAGTCTTACTATTTATAAAAAAACATCTAGATAAAATATATTAAAAAGAAGCTAAACTACTAGTAGCTTAGACCCTTTAAGATAGTTAGGAAAACTAAAGAAAATTAAGCCTATAAATTAAAATTGCTAAAATTATATCTAATATATCCCATATTTTATATTTCCTTATTAGAGTTATACTGGAGAAAAGATAGTATAGAACCGCCCCTACCTAGTAAAATTAATAGGGAACTAGAATAGAATATAGAAGATATTCTAGACCAAAGACGGCGTTAGAAGAAACGCGAATTTTTAGTTTATTAAGAAGGATACTCCTAGGTATATAATAGTTGGAAACCTAAAAAGCATCTTTAGCTAGGATATAATACGGTAATTATTAGTTGTTATCTATAACTAACAGGTTATGGGTAGTTATGTGCACTAGTTACATAAGCTAAGCGAGTATGAAATCTACTAAAATCTACCTATAGAATAGTAGAATTAACAACAACAGTCTTATTAATGCATCTTAATATACGCATTTGATTCCCTTACACCTCCGCTACACCTTATTAAATACTAGCTTTGACAGGTTATAAGCCCGGCTACGCCTATAGAGGGTTTCAATATAGCGTTTTCAAATAATGTGTGGAGAGAGCTGTCCTTACAGCGGTTATTAAATAATTAAAAAACGCGTGCTATCCGCGGAATTAATTACTACCTTACTAACCTATTCGGCTTGCTAAGTTAAACTAGCTATCTGACAATTAATAAGAGCTAAGAAGTAGGCAGAAAAGGGATAGAAATAGGAAGAACTTATACCTAGATAATAATAAATATAATATATACTAGGAGCTTAATTAACTGACGCGTCTAGTAGTATATACTAGCTACTAATAACTTAAGAAGTAGATAATAATTAAAACCAATTAGAACAATCTTAATTACAATACCGCGATATAAATATAGCAAGTCCCTAATTAACTTAATATCTAACTACTGTACTTAAGATAAGTAAAAGTAGTAGTAGCAAGAACCTACTGCCTAATGGTATAAAGCTAAAGGGAGAGGAGAACTATATTGTACATTAGGAAAATATTCGCAGGATAAGATTTAAGTAGACTTTAATTTTCGCGTTTCGTGTAATTAATATACAATTTAACCAACTTAACACGCAATTAACTAACTTAACACGCAATTAACTAACTTAATATACAATTTAACTAATTTAATATGCAATTAACTAACTTAACACGCAATTTAACTAACTTAATATGTAATTAACTAACTTAACATATAATTTAACTAACTTAATATGCAATTAACTAACTTAATACGCAATTTGACTAACTTAATATATAATTAACCAACTTAACACGCAATTTAACTAACTTAATATACAATTAACTAACTTAATAACTTTAAAAGCTAACTATATATTTCTTAACACGTAATTAACCTACTTAGTAACTTTAAAAGTTAAATAATACGCAGTTAACCTACTTAACAACTTTAAAAGCTAACTATATGTTCCTTAACACGCAGTTAACCTACTTAGCAACTTTAAAAGGTAACTATATATTTCTTAACATGCAATTAAGGTAAAGTTATATGCTATATATTTAACTATTATATATTATCTAATATAATCTTATACAATCTTATATAGTTTTATTACTTGGAGGCTCTGTATAAGGCTCTACGCGAGGCTCTACACGAAGCTCTACACGAAGCTCTACACGAAGCTCTACACGAAGCTCTGCGTATAGAGGCTCTGCACGAAGCTCTGCGCATAGAGGCTCTGCACGACGCTCTGCACGACGCTCTGCACGAAGCTCTGCACGAAGCTCTGCACGAAGCTCTGCACGAAGCTCTGCACGAAGCTCTACGTACAGAGGCTCTGCACGAGGCTCTGCGCGAGGCTCTGCGTACGGAGGCTCTGCACGAAGCTCTACACGAAGCTCTGCACGAAGCTCTGCATGAGGCTCTGCGCGAAGCTCTGCATACGGAGGCTCTACACGAAGCTCTACACGAAGCTCTATACGAAGCTCTACGTACAGAGGCTCTGCACAAGGCTCTGCGCGAAGCTCTGCGTACGGAGGCTCTACACGAAGCTCTGCATCGGGTCCCCGCTATATTCCCGATAGCGTCTACACGTGTCTCTGCCTATGTAGCCGCCTTATTTTTTACCCTTCTTTCCTTCCTTACATCCTCCCTACCTAGGGAGGCACTAGAACGGCAGCCAGCAGAGGACCGTTGCTAGAACTAGATAACTATCGCTAGAACCAGACGACCGTTACCAGAACCAGACGACCGTCACCAGAGCCAGACAACTATCGCCAGAGCCAGACAACTGTCGCTAGAACCAGACGACCGTCGCCAGAACCAGACAACCGTCGCTAGAGCCAGACGACCGTCGCCAGAACCAGACGACCATCTCCAGAGTCAGACGACTGTCGCCAAAACCAGACGACCGTCGCCAGAGCCAGACGACCGTCGCTAGAACCAGACGACTGTCGCCAGAGCTAGACGACCGTCGCTAGAACCAGACGACCATCGCCAGAGCCAGACGACCGTCGCCAGAACCAGACGACCGTCGCTAGAACCAGACGACCGTCGCCAGAACCAGACAACCGTTACCAGAACCAGATGACCGTCGCCAGAACTAGACGACTGTCACCAGAGCTAGACGACCGTCGCTAGAACCAGACAACCGTCGCCAGAGCCAGACAACAACAACTAGCCAGCGAGCACTATAAACGATTCGATTGATTGATCAAATCAAGGTAGCACAGACAGGTAGGCACAAATAGGGAGATGCTAACGGGTAGGCAGATACAGATAGGTAAGTAGATACAGACAGGCAAGCAGATGCAGATAGGTAAGCAGATGTAGACAGGCAAGCAGATGTAGACAGGTAGGCAGATACTAACGGGTAGGCAGATATAGACAGGTAGGCAGATACAAATAGGTAGGCGATACAGACAGGTAGGCAATGCAGATAGGTAGGCAATACAGACAGGTAAGCAGATATAGATAGGCAAGCAGATATAAACAGGTAGGCAGATGCTAACGGGTAGGTAGATATAGACAGGTAGGCAGATATAAATAGGTAAGCGATGCAGACAGGTAGGCAATATAGGCAGGTAGGTAAGTTAATAGGTAGATAGGTAGAAGAGAACCATTGCTATATTATATTAAATTATCTAAAATAATAATATTTATTTTGCTAGCCTTATAAATAGCTTTAAAGTAGCTTTTATTTATTTAAAATATGTTATTAGTATAAAAGAGGTAAATATAATTATAGTTACCAAATGCGTAGATTACTGGTAGGTTGCGTACAGGTTACGCGTAGGCTGCGCGTAGGCTGCGTATCAAAAAAACACAATATAGGCTAGTCGGTTGAGTTGCTAAATGACCTCAACTGCGCGCCAATTGCGTCAACCACCAACCATTGAGGCCATTGAAAGGGTACCATATTTTGCCGATGTATAGAAGGAAGTAATAGAGGATATCGCCATTACGAACAGATTAAGACATTACATTTATAAAAAGGGAAAAGCACCTAAATATATTAATAAGTTTAATAAGAAAGCTAATAAGATAAAGCTAGCAGTACAGCTAATATAGAAAGCTAGAGACTTAAGCATAAAGATTATTATTAAGCTTAATATTAAGAGCACCCCTATATAGATACTAGCAGGATGCAAGTTAGGCGTAAGATATAGGTAACTTTATAAACTTAGTATAAGGGAACCGGAGTAGTCCTTAGCTATAACGCTATTAAATTATACACAAAGATTAAGTATAACGACTATCCCAATCTTAAGCACTTAATTATTATATTTAAGAAAGCTATTAAAAAGCCAGTAAACCTTAACATTTTCCTACCTAAATTATGGCATCTAATTCTCTTTATTATAGCCCTATTTAATGTATAGCCTATCTAGGCAGAACGACAGCGATTAAATTCTTAAAAAGAATCAACCTAACTATTACTCTCTGTATTAATTAAAGATATTATAGATAAGGCATGAAATAAGGATAAAAGGCTAAGGGAGATATACTATATAGGGGGAAGCCTAATAAGAAGGGTAAATAAAAGGTAAAGGAGGACAAGGAGAAAAGTAAGGGAAAGTACTATAAAAACTGTAAGAGGCTAAACACCCGCCATAAACCTAAAAACTGCTTTATTATAAATAAGAAGCTATATCACGAATAGGAAGAAAGGACGGGTAAGAAGTTCGTTCTATATTAGGAACCTAATAAGAAGAAGTTAGGCAGCAAGAGCAAAAAGAAAAAACCTAGCAGTGACTCCTCAGACAATGATAATGCTCGCAGTAACTTAGACAATGGCGATACTCGCACAATTACAGTTCCTTGTCAAAAGTCTCCGGCCGAGCGCATTTTTAAGATGACCAACCCTATTAAATTACTATATAACAACCACATAATTAAATCTAAAACTTTAAAAAATATTTAAAGTTTATATTATATATAAAATCTAGCTATTATAACCTTTTTTTAAAATTTAAGACCTATAACTCTTTCAAAAATCTTATTAATTCTTTATTAATTCTATAATATTTAATATATATTTTCTACTACTAAATATTAAAACCAAAATTTAAAAAATTATTATTTTATAGAGATTTATATTTACTAAGACTTTTTTTGTTTAAATTTATATTTTAAAAGCATAAAAGTTTATTATAAACCTTTTAACCCCCATTTTTTCAAATTTGTATGGAGAATTGCATTTTCCCCCCTGTTTTTTTTAACTTTATAACCTTATAATAATTTTTTATGCTTTTTAAATTAAATTTTAAATAAAAGAGGTTTTAGTGAAAGCAAATCTCTATAAGATATTCAATTTCTAAAAAATATTTTTAATATTTAGTGGTAGAAAATATACACTAAATATAGTGAGTTCTAGTAGGAAATTGGTAAAGTATTAAGACTTTTGACAAGGGACTGTAGATTTTAAACACCAAAAAAATATCGCGATTACTAGATTATATATCTATAAGTAGCTTCAGATATTTTTTAAAACTCTGGAATTAATTTTGTGGCTTTTATATAGCATTTTGGTAAAAAATATTATTTTTGGTGTGGCCTTGGACCGGACACTTTTGACAAGGTACTATATAAAGAAAGAGTTAGGGTACCTCTATATACACCTAAATAGGAAGAATTAATTACTAATTAAGTAAGAAGGAACACTGTTTAATACTTATTGGTTATATAAGGGGATATTACGTAGCTACGGTTCGTAAATAGTATGATAATTGTTAATTAATTCTTTTTAATAGGAATAAGAAAAGGGGTAAGGAACTTAAGGTTCCTCACCACGCTAGGGCCACGTTAGCACGTAACGGCAATATGCCTAGCATAATGGCAGCTTGCCTTATTCCCAACACTAGCAACTCTTTTTTTTGTGGTTGCTATCTATATATATACAAACAGACAGGATATAACAATACTAGACAGTATACAATAATACTAAACAATATGTAACAATACCAAATAATATATAACAATCTGCGACAATGCGGCAGTTGGCAGATAATGTAAAGATAGGTAGGCCGCTAAGGCGCTAGTAGTAAGCAAGCTAATAGCAATTTTCTATTTTAGGGATAGAAAATCCTAATTGGCTAGTTTAAGTTAGGGTTTATAGAATATTATACTCCTACTCCCTTTTAACCCAACCTTTAACTTATATATATAGAGTGTTTGTGTTAATAAACGTTTCTAGAGCCTTATTTGGGTTTGCCTTTATTATTACATTTACTAGGTTATCTTAACCGTTAATTTATTAAATCTTAAAGAGTTCTTAACGTTTATAGGATTAATAAAGTGCTATAATATTAATTATAAGGCGCTTCTCCTTTGTAGTACCAAGCTTAACTAAGCACTTATAGAGGGAGTATAAATCGGTGCATATGATTATAGGGATAACAGAAAGTTTGAGTTAATCTATAATTATCTTTAGGGTAGTTCCAATTGCAATTGCTATATTAACTCTACTAACCATTCCATATATCTCTAATGCTAGAACGCTTTAAGTAACGCACTTACTCTTAGTTAAGCTCTAATGGATAAGATTGCTATAGATTATAAAGTTATTCTCTCTAGTAAATTTGTTTATAATAATAATCTTATATCCTAACTGGGAGCTAAAATCTTTGTTATTTATAAATAATCTATTAATAAATACAAAGAGCTTAGCGGTAGGAAGATTAATAGGCACGTAAAGTAGTCCCTAATTAAGATGGTTCATTTACTAGAAAAGGCGTTTATTTAGAGCAAGAATATTATCCTTAGTTAGTTCCTAGTGTTAGGTAGCAATAAAGAGATTAAATAAAGCCTTAGGTTAATAGATAGAAGTAATATAAGCTCTATAAGCGCGTTACTCTATATATCCTTACTTTAGAGAATTAGCGTTAATAATATTAATCTTCTTACCTTAACCCTTTTAACGCAGAGTAATAGAATCCTTGTTTAGGGAGAGGATGCATCTATTAAAGAGTAATAGTATTATTAAACTAAGCTTTTCCTTTGGCTTTGCTATAAGATTTACCTTTACTAGCTTATCTTCTTTAAGAGCTAAGAATTGGTCGTCTCCTAAGATAATTATATTATTAGTTTACATGTTAATAATTCCAAATAGAGTTCCTATAGTTGTGATAAGAAAGCAGGGATTAAATATAGAAGTAGTTATTAAAAGCTTCTCTTTATAGTACTTACTATAGGTAGCCTACTAGTAAGTTCCTACCTCTGCAATTCTATATAATGGCTTAAGCACAACTATAATTATATCTTTAGGATACTAGTGGCGAATTTACTCTAGAAGATATGCCAATATTAAGCGCTAAAGGTGCGTCTCTAATTGGGTGTAGGCTTAAGTAATATCTTATAAATAAGCCGCTATTCCATTCTTTATTAAGGAGGGAGCTAGTGCAATAATAACTCGCTAACTAGCTTGTTAAATTATAGGAGACTATATAAGAATTACCTCCTTACTATTATTGTTGTAGCCTTGGATAACAAGCCTTAATTTCTTAAATAGGGCGTTAGTAGCTTTGCCCTTAATTTTATTAACTATTCTTAACTTGAAAATGCGAACTCTATTAAACTTAGTAGGGTTATACTTCTCAAATTTAAAGACTTCTCTTATAATAAGACTCTTAATCTCCTGCTTGTTAGATGCTTAGAAAGGAGCTTCTAGAGTTATAATATAACCTCCCTTTTAGAGCTATTTTATGAGTTTGAAATCATCCTTCTCCTTAGCTGTTATAAAGGCTATTAATAACTCAACTCTATTTTTAATAGCGGTAATAAATTGCTCTTCAAAATTAACAAGATGTTAGCGATTTTATAATCCCTTTAGGCGACCTCTACCGCGTTGTGGTTATAGCGCATCTACTAATATTATATTGGGATTGTAGTCGCCTTCTAGAGCATATTAATTATGGTTCTTCTCTAGGGCATCTTCTAGGGTATCCTGCAAAGGCTTAGAACTGTTATCTTTATAGTAAGGCTTAATAACAGTTAAATGGAATTAAGTAGGTCTATAAGGTATCTAAATAGTATAAGTCTGGCCATTAATTATAATAAGTTAATAAGGGCCTAACCATCCTCCCTTTTTACGCCATACGCGTACCTTAGACTGGAGTGGCAGATTAAATATAGTTAAGGTATTTAGGCCATTTCTCATTCCTAGTACGTTATTGACTTGGTATATGGCGTAGAGACATTATACCTTCTTTATTGCCTTGCGAATAGCCTCAGCTCGTTGCACAACGGAGGGAGATAGTGGAGAATTATTAGTTATTTAAGGGTAGGCGCTAAAGACTAGTAATATAGGTACAAGTCTATCCAGGCCAGCAGAATCGTTAATAGCTTTAACAGCTATTTATAAGGTAAGTTCGTTGCTAGCGTTCTTTAGTTCTAAAGAGATAATCTTATATACGCGGCGTAATAGCGCGTAATATCGCTCCACTTTTCCGATACTATTATGTGCCTTAATAGGGACTTCCTTAACCTTAATTGCTATTGCCTTTATCTGTTATTAAAACTCTATAGATAAGAAGTTCTTTTCTATATTATAGACAATTTAATTAGGGGGTTCTAGGTAGATATTAATCTAGTATAATTAAAGGGTATCCTATACGTTCCTAGCTGATATATCCTTCAAGAATCGTGCGGCTTGGAAGGAGGTTAAGAAGTTAACAACTTAGAGTACTAGCTTGCCGCTAAGATACATAACGTTGACAATAATATAGAAGTTGAAGTTATAGTTATCTTTAAGGGTGAACTTAAATTGGCTAGGGGACTTCTGGTTTATTTAGTAGTAATAGTAGTACTTTATAAAATGCTTAATTGCCTTAACCTTAACTTTATGGCCTACTTGCTAAAGAACCCTAAGCAATTAATAAACAGATAGGTGGCTAAAACGACGGTGTAGTTAGCGTAATTCCAACTTAGTTAAGTGGCTCTAAGCAACACTCTTTTCTAGTTAATAAAGGAGCAACTAGGGGTAACCCTACTTGCGTATAATGGGCACTTAATTGTCTCCCTAAATAAGTATATTCTTAAGGTTGTTAAGCCTAACGCCTAACTTATCCATATCTTTAATACAAAATAGAAACGGAGTGTTTATAGGAATAATATAGAAAGTAATATATCCTAAGGGGGTTTAGACCCTAATTGTGCTAAGAGAGATTATAGTACCTTTACTAAAGCGAATTGTATATTGGCCTGCTGTTAATTAGTCGATCTAAATAGAGCTATTAAGCTGCTAAAGAGCTCGAACTTAAGGTTCTCCTGCTATAGATACTCCTGCGGCTCCTATATCTGGCATAATACCATAGAAGATGTACGCTAAGTATCTATTATTAAAGGAAAACGCGGAACTCTTCTTTGGCTTATTAAAGATATCTAATTTCGTGATAGAATGGAGCGTAGATTAATTATTAAGAATAGTAATAATTTATATACCATCTACCTTACTATACTTAGTAAAGTATTGGTTAGGGGAGTAGTCCTTAATTTCTATATCTATAAGGAGCTGTTTAACCTTATTAACCTTACCCTTAAGATCTTTTACGCCTTCATATTAAACCAGGAAGCTTTAAAAGTAGGCTATAGTAACCTTGTAATTTCTGACGTTTCTTACACTCTAACGAAACTTATTATATGCCTCTTTTTGCTTATTAAGGGAGTGTCTAGTTAACTAGCAATTTAGCTTTTTATAAATATAGCACTTCTTCTAGTGATTACTTCAAAATGAACCTCTACTGGGACCTCCACGGTTGCCTTATAGTTAACGTTAATTATACCCTCTTCTATATTCCCTACCACGGCCACCATATGTTCGATCAGTCTAGTTGTGATCGTGTTAGTTAGGAATACTTAGTTGGGTAGGGTTTTTAGTATAGAACTGTTAAGATTCTTGTGTTCGCATTATAGTACCTATGGCGGAGCGTAGCTTAGCATATACTCCTTCAAACGTATCTGTAGGTTTGTATAGCGCCAAGTTACACTTAGGAACGCTATGGCATGCTAAGATAACCTAGTCCCTTAGGCTGTTCTTATTTTGGTAAGTTTTAGTAAGGCCACGTTAGATTTTCTAGAGTTTATTAAAGAGTAATTAAAGGCACTCTAAATAAGTCTTTATTGGGTTAGAAGTAATAACTCTCTAGAATATAGTCTCCCGCTATTTAGATATATAAAGTTAGCAATTCTTATTGGTCTTAAAGTAAGCTCTAGTAAGCTAAAGTATTATATTAAAGCTATAGTTTTTACCCATAATATAGTTGTAATAGAATATCGCTGCCCGTCCCTTTAATATAATGGAGAAAGCGTAGTGGTACTAGTGGCATTAAATTCCAACCTTATTATAACAGTTATAGAAGACCTGTAGTTTTGCTCTAAGTATATTGTATAGTTCTCCTCTAAACTTTTTTTCTTTATCCAAATATACCTTTATCAGATTCGTGACTTCTCATAGTAAAGGCTTACCGGTTGGCTGGAGTGGAGGAGGTGGAGGCGGAGCAACTCTAAATAGGAGGGCACCTCTAGGTAGAAGAGCAGCTCTAGGTAGGGGGTTAGCGTTCTAGGGGTTTTAATATAAATTAAAGTTGCCTTCCAAAGAATATAGGTTGTTTTTAGGTTTCTATAGTTAATATATAATCTTAGCTTCTGTCTATATTAGTTCTTCTATACTAGTAATAACAGCCTAAATATTACTAGCAATTAGGTTACCGTTCTTAGTAATATATACCCTATTTCTATAGAGGAAGTCTTAAAAATCCTAAACAATATTAACGTTGCTAAGTACCTAGGTATTAGCAGTCCATCCTATAAAATCCTCCCTAAAATACTCCCATAGTTGTAAATTGGCGTAGCATCTATTTTGGTAGAATATAATATGGTGTAGGAGAAAGCCGTTAACTTGTTTTGTGGTATAAGTTATTATATTAAAGACGAATTCGTCCTAATCTTTATTAATAAGTTTCGCGTGCTTAGCTACCCCTAGTGGTAAGGAGTCTTTCTAGTTATTTAAAGTAGGCGTAGCCATGTTTTTGGAGGGAGGGAAGTGTTATTAGTGTAGGGATTGTCGTTTGGTACGCGTTCGTGACGTATATTTGCGGTTATGGGGCTTAGGACCAGTTCTGGCCTTAAATCGCGAAGACTCGTAAAGCGTGTTATTCTGCGTAATAGACGCAAGAATCTATAATCTTGGAAAGGCTTAGGACCAGTTCTAGCCTTTAGATCCTTAGATTTGTGGAAGAGTTCTATTTAAGGTTTAGGACTAGTTCTAACCTTAAAAGACAGCTTCCTCTAGCACGAGTAGCACTGGTATAGTGGCTTGTCTCTTCTTAGTAATACCTAGCTGTTCTATAGTATAATAGTAAAGTTAACCACTAATCAGTGTTGGTTATACAAGGGGATATCACGTAGCTACGGTTTGTAGATAGTATAATAATTGTTAATTGATTCTTTTTAATAGGAATAAGGAAAGGGGTAAGGAACTTAAGGTTCCTTACCACGCTAGGGCCACGTCAGTACGTGATGGCAATATGCCTGGCGTGACGGCAGCTTGCCTCATTCCTGACAATACTAGAGCCGAAACCTATATTGCCAAATTAATTAACACAGTAAGTAGAGAAGCTACGCCACTTAGCTTTAGCAAGAGAACGATTATCTATGCTACAGATATAGGAGAGACGCATACGCTAAATCTTAGTAAGGTACAGTATCTACTAAACTATAGCATTAATATCTCTAGAGCTAGAAAGCTCCTAGGTAGGGGTAATATTTAAATTAAAAATAGAAACCTCGTAGTTAATAAGGAAGGCCTTAGCATATTCTAATTTAACAAATATATAATAATTATTAAAGTACCCCGTATATACGTATTCCCTACAGTTACATAAAAGAAGCTATTAGAGATATTAATTCAACTCTAGTATTATTACATTAGCTATCTTGGCCTTAAAAATATATAAAAGACCTCTAAATTGGTTAAAGGTATAACTCTTAAGAAGGAAGAGCTAAGCGCCATATAATAGGAGGATAAAGACTTAAGGCTCTATAACTTATGCAAGAAGGGAAAAGCTATAAGGTATATATAAAGACACGCTAAAACGCGAAATCTATAGGTGTTTAATAAAGTACATATTAACGTGGTAATAATTACCCCTTAAGGCATTAGGAAGAAGAAGTATGCCATAGTATTTACTAAGGCAACTTTAGTTTAATAGGCTTACTTTTATAAGTTAAAGAATAGTATATATAATGCTCTAGTCAAATACCAAAAGATAGTAAAGACTTAATTTAGAAGAGTTATTAAAAAGTAGCGTATAGATAGGGGTAAAGAATACAGCCTAAAGAAGCTAGCTAAGCTTATAGATAATCTAGGGTAGGTAGTAGAGCTTACTACACCATACAACCTAGAGTAAGACGGCACTTCTAAATAAATAATTGGTATTCTTTACGAGCGTACATAAACCGCAATAATCGATATAGACATTCTACAGTTCCTTTAGCCACTAATATTTAAGTTAATGGTACTAATTACTAATTAAACAGCTACCTCCTTGTTAAAGGGCAAGACCCCATATAAAGCTTTTACAGATAAGTTTTACCTAAATTAAAATAATAGACTATCTGTAGCTCATTTACGGGTACTTAGCTATAAGATATATATTTAAATACTAAAGGAGCGCCAAATTATTAGCTAGAAGGTTGCCGTATAGGCTAAGGTTAGAATCCTTATAGGCTATAAAGGAAGCCATATCTTTAAGGTATATATCTCTTTAAGAAAAGGACCCGCCGAAAATAGAATTGTACAATCCTTAAATATTAGTGTTTGTATTACTCCGTGTGATATAAAGCGTCTCCCGGGTGGTGAGTCTTTCACGGGGCACGTAGCACTATAGACGTATAGTGCTAGTATGCTTGGTGTGGATGTGACTGAGTTGTATTAAGTAGGCCGCGTAGGCCTCTATATACTCTATGGAAAGTGGTCTAAGCGACAGAAGCGAAATAGGTCACATGACTGGGTCCTGTAACCTATTCGCATTCAAACAATTAGATTTAATAAAGGAGGCTTAATTATAAAGCCCCTATTAGAAGACCACACTAATATTCTAGTACTTACTAGAAATAGGGGTAAGAGTACTAAGAACTAGGATTAACAAGACAGTAATCTAATTTATTAGAAAGTTTCTAATATACCTAAAAACATCAAGCATTAATCCTAATTAGTAATTAAAAAGGCTATTATGCTAGAGTTTTAAATTAATAAGGATCTAGAGTAACTAGATATTAACTTTAACATTAAACCTAAATTAGAATATAATACTAAATTAATACTAGAGACTACTTAGGAGAGAGTTAAAACTAAAACGGCACTTAAGTTAAGGGGTTAACCTAAAGGTTTAAAGAACAAGGTCTATATCCCAAACTTAGAGCTTAATAGAGAGACTTAATAAGCCACTTAATAATTAAAGCTAAAATTAAGCTTTAACTCTAAATTAAATACAGCATTCTATACTGTATATGCAGCTAGCCCAGTGTCGTCAATCTATAATAATTCTAAGACAATTAAGGAGGTAAAGACTAGACCTAATTGGCCAGAATAGAAGAAGGCAATTAAGAAGAAGTATTAAGGCCTAATTTATAAGGGAACCTAAAAGCTTTTAAAACAGTTAAAGCTATTAAAGGACACTAAGGTACTGCTAGGAAAGCTCGTCCTAAAAACTAAAAGGAATAGAAACGGAATATCCTAAAGTGAAAGGCAAGATGGGTTGTTAAAGGGTTTAGACAGTAGCATAGAAAGGACTTTAACTAAACATTCGCGGGAGTATATAAGAATGTTATATAGAAGCTAGCAGTCGCCCTTACAGCTCTATTTAACTTAGAGATTAAGTAGATAGATATAGTTAGAGCCTTTCTAAACTTAACTACTAATACGGATATTTATATAGAAGTATTACCTAACTAGGAAGTTAATAAAGAGATCTTAAAGGATATACCTAAATGGGCATACAAGCTCCTAAAAGCGCTATATAGTCTAAAATAGGCACCTTAACTATAGCAAAAGGGATTAGTCTCTATGCTTTAGCAACTAGGGTTTAAAGCGTGTATTAGTAACTAATGCGTATATATTAATAAGTTAATAGAAATTCTAATTGTTATATATATTAATAATTGTCACGGAGTAAGTATAAGCGACTGTTATGGGACTCCTCCGTAATACCTTATACACGTCCACCTGTTTCCACCTACGCAGCAAGAAGAGACCGACTATGAGACGGCAATTTGATGGTAATCTACGGCAATCTGACGGCAATCTGCCGCATTCTGCTATATTCTGCCAAGTCTACTAAATCCTGCCAAGTTCTGCTAGGACCGCTACTCGAATCCTATTCTGCTCTGTATACGTGTTGACCAAGTAACCAAACTAGCGATATATACCCTTTCTTTCTGTTTCCTTACCTTCTCTTCTTATGTAACGTCTTGACTTTATCACACAGTTTATATACATAGCTTAATAATATCTACTTCGCTATATATTATCACCACTTATACTCACTCTGTGATACTACGTTGTGTTAAAACCTACACTCTGCCCCGCCCTGTTTAAGATATAGAACGACCTCGAAGCCCCTATAACGGCCGCCGATATTATATCCGCACTCTAGGAACAATTGGCAGATATATAAAAGTCCTTTATAGACGCCCTCGCATAAAACCAAGCTGCTATAGCTTAATAGTAAGCCGAATAAGAAGCATGGTACTAGAAAACAATTAAGGCCCTTTAAGAAGAAATCCGCACCCTTAAGATGTCTACGCTAAGCCCTTAAGACCGGTCGCTATTACCAGAAGCCAATACGCGGAATGCGAGCCCTGAACCAGCAATAGTTATCCTACCGGTAGAACCGACTACTGCACTATAATAATCTGAACGATTACTAGACCCTCCAATATTTACTAGTAAATGATGAGAACTCCAATTATTCCTAAGCTGGCTTAAAAATAAGCTAACTGGTAACACTGACCGCTACTCAACTAAAGCTAACTGACTTTGTTATGCCCTAAATTAACTAGGAGGAGATATAGCTGACCTTGTTAAACCTCTTTAACCGAACTCAGTATTAAGCCTAATTGTACTTCTTAAAGCCATGTATGGTGACCTGAACCGCCAAGCTACTGCTTAGAGAAAGATAAACTATATAACTTAAGGAATAAAAAGCTTTCCAGTATACTTCTCCAAATTTAACCGTTACGTAAAAGAAATAGGCTGGAACGACTCCGTACTAATTAACAGCCTTATTAAATCCCTAAGTCCTGAACTGAAAACCTCCCTAATAGGTATAGACCTACTAGGAGCCCTTGACGCCTGCGTAAACATTATTAATAAATGGTATAATGATATACTATGTCTGATACCGAAGTCCGCTCCTTAATATAATATGACAACCCTATAAACGTCTACTAAGCTATTGTCTTAGCCTAAGCACCCTAACGCTATGGATATTGATACTGGAACCCTAGAATACGCCCCACTAGGGTCCTTTAAATAAGAACGACGCACTAAGCTAGGCCTCTATTTTAAGTATAGAAGTAGCTCCTACCTCTCTAACTACTACTCCGTCCCCCTACCCCAACGCGAATTATGAACGGCTAACACTAGTAGCTGTTTACTATATTAATCCTCTAGTTACTATCCCTAATCTCTACTTGGTTCTAGCCCCATATCTAGTAAGCACTACTTATAAGGACGAAGCTATAACTAATATGCTATAAGAACTCCACCCTAATCGCCTCTAAAAGGAAGGTCCTGGAGCTAAGTCGCTCTTTAGGACGGCGCTGCCTTAGGATCTTGTTGAATGCTTTAGATGTTATAAACTCTAACTCTTGGGATTGTAGTATAACCGTTAACTGTTGTCTTTGGCAGAATAATTAATAGGTTAATACTTAAGTCCTAATTAATACAGGAGCTAGCGGCATAGGATTTATTAACAAGATCTTTGTGTAAGATAATGGTTTTACTTTAACCCCCCTTAACCGGCATATTGACGTATTTGGATTTAATAGCAAATGCACTATCTTAGGCTGTATTACCTATATAGTATTCCTAAGACTCTAATACCTAAACTATGAAGAACTGATTAGACTTTTTGTTACCACCCTAGGTCACTTAGTAATCCTTAGACAACCCTAGATAAAGCTATATAAGGTAACTATTAATTGGGATAACCTTAAGCTTCTATTTACTACCTTCTGTTGTAAATAGAAGTGTCTTATAACCCGCTGCTTAGACCCTAAACCGAAATCTAGAAAATCCACCAAGATCTACTAGTCTAAGATTTCCACCGACGTCCACTAAGAACCCGGAAATAATATATAACTATACAAACCGACTCTAACTGCTATACCCCAAACTAAGCAGAAGCTTAAGCTTAATATATAAAAGTACCAAAAGAACTGGTACTCTACTATAAAAAGGATACTTAAAGAACCTAAACCTAAATCTAATACTAACTCCGTACCTAACACTAAACTTGAACCCAAATAAGAAACTATATAAGAAACTAAAGATAATCCGAGTTTGCTTAACACCTTAGATATCCACATAATTGGAGCTACCCCGTTAGCATAACTCGCCAAGAAACCTAAATATACGATCTTCGCTGTTATAATAGCCGATATTAAAAAGGCCTTAGCACTAAAGAAACACACCGACCCTGCTATAAAAGTACTAGTATACTACCATAATAACCTAGAAGTATTTTCATGAAAGGAAGTTAATAAACTAGTAGAATACCGACCATATAACTATAAGATTGTACTCAAAGAAGGAAAATAGCCAGGATTTAGACCCTTATACGGAATGTCCTAAAATAAACTCTAAGTGCTGCGGAAGTACTTGGACGAACACCTAAGTAAAGGATTTATTAGAGCAAGCTCTTTGCCTATAGCTGTACCTATAATCTTCATTAAGAAACCTGGCGGCGGTCTGCGCTTCTATATAGACTACTGAGCTCTTAATGCTATTACCATTAAAAATTGGTACCCGCTTCTGTTAATTTAAGAGATACTAAACCGATTAAGTAAGGCTTGCTACTATATAAAACTTGACCTTATCCACGCATTTAACCGCCTCTGTATTACAAAAAAAGATAAATGGCTTACCGCATTCCGTACTAGATATGGACTGTTTAAATACTTAGTGACACCATTTGGCCTCATAAATGCCCTAAGTTTATTCCAATACTTTATAAATAATACCTTACGACCTTACCTGGATGTTTTCTGTACTGCTTATATCAATGACATCCTGGTATATAGCAATAACTTGGCTAAATATAAGAAACACGTTGACCTTATCCTGGAAGCCCTACGTGGAGCTAGACTATAATTAGATGTAGATAAATATGAGTTCTATAAAACGGAAGTTCTATACCTTGGACTTATTATCTTTATAGATGGCATATAAATGGACCTAAAAAAGATTAAAGTAATTGTAAACTAGTAAGAACCCAAGAACATTAAGGATATAAGAGCCTTTATAGGATTTGCTAATTTCTACTAATGGTTTATTAATAACTTCTCCGCCCTAGTTTTACCTCTTATAGCTCTAATATAAAAGGATAAAGCCTTTATCTTTAATAAGGAATGCAAGAAGGCCTTTGCCTATTTAAAAGTTATGTTTACTACCGCACCTATACTTTAACACTTTGACCCAAACCGAAAGAGTGTTATAGAAGCTAATTTATTTGACTACGTTACTAGAGGCATTCTGTCTTAGTATAATAAGGAAGGAGTACTGTATCTAGTAGCATACTTTTTAAAATGATTAAGTCCAGCCAAATGTAACTACGAGATCTACAATAAGGAATTATTGGCCATTATTAGATGTTTTAAATAATGGTAACCTAAACTAGAAGGTGCCGGATTTCCAATTAAGGTTTTTAGCGACTATAAGAATCTACAGTACTTTATAACCATAAAATAGCTGAGTTATTGTTAAGCCTGCTGGTTAGAATATCTGTCTCGTTTCTAATTCTCAATTATATACCGCCTAGGCGTTTAAGGTTAAAAACCTAATGCCCTAACTCGACGTTTATAAGATATAACAGTATAGGAAGAAGCGCGTACCTACTATAATTAAACGCTGCTTCGCCCTAAATTATTTAATCCCCTAGCTAAAGACCTTATAGTACACGTTCTTGAAATGACTAATCAATTAATTGAGTAGATTATAGTTAATGAATATCTAAATAACGAGTTTATCCAAGAGATACTTAAGTTAATTTAAGATAGCATTAGACGCTCTAAAAAGATCTCTTTAAGTGAATATGAAGCTCGCGGAGAATGCTTGTACTACCAGAACCGCCTAGTTATACCTAACTATAACGAACTTAAGCTTAAGCTCCTTAAACACGTATACAATTTACTAGTAGCTAGCCACCTAGGCTAAGGAAAAACCCTAGAGCTGCTCTAATAGGAGTACTACTGGCCAAACATGCATAATATGATATGAAGGTATATCTCTAGCTATTACACCTGCTGACGAGCCAAAGCCTTGTATAAGAAGTACAACGGCTTTTTAAAGCCACTGCCTGTTCCGGACTAAAGATAGAAGGATATCTTAATTAACTTCGTTATTAATCTCCCCGTAAGTAAAGGCTATGCGAATATTATGGTAGTTATAGACCGACTATCTAAAATAAGATACTTGATCGCCTGCCCTAATATATTAACACCTGCCGTCGCCTGACTGTTCCTGGATTATATATAGAAACTCCACGGACTTCCCAAAATGATCGTCTCTAATAGAGGCCGCTAGTTCGTCTTGGCGTTCTAGGAAGAACTAACTACCCAACTCTATATTAAAGCGCTATTGTCTATAGCATATTACCCGGAAACGGACGGTTAAACGGAACGTGTAAATGCTATAATAGAATAGTATATTCGGATATATACGTCGTATTTACAGGACGACTGGATAGACTGGCTTGCATTTGCCGAGTTTACTGCAAATAACTTTGTTTTAGAAACTATAAAGGTCTCCCCGTTCCTGGCTAATTACGGCTAGCACCTGCGAATGGGTTTTAAACCCTTTAGTAATATTCCTCGCCTAGCTTATTAGGCCTTATAAGTTGCAGAAGTAAACGAATTTGTAAAGAAGATAGAAGAACTATAAGAGTTCCTTATTAATAAAATAACATGGGCCTAGTCTATCTATAAAGCCGCAGCAAATAAGAACCGAACCCTAGTACTAGCTTACTAAATTAGTGACTTTGTTTAGCTAGACGTAAGAAATCTAAACACGAAATAACCTACTAAGAAACTTAACTGGAAGAACGCCGGCCCTTATAAGGTTGAAAAAGTTGTTTCTCCTTATACCTACCGACTAAAGCTCCCTAATACGGTTAAAATCCACCCTGTATTCTATACGTTAGTTCTCCACCCTGCCGCCCCTATATTAGACGCCCTACCTGGACAGATCTAAGACCCTCCCCCACTAGTTAAAGTGGATGGTGAGGATGAATACCTTATTAAAAGAGTTGACGACATTAAGTATAATAAACGGAAACGCAAATATATATATCTTATAAAATGGAGAGGCTTTACTGAGCCCTTATAGGAACCCGTTGACTCTGTAGGACTTATATAAGCCGTAGAAGACTTTTATGAACTCTACCTAGAACTACCTCAGCCCCATCTCGTAGAAGCTTGAGTTTAAAGGGGGGGTACTGTTATGGGACTCCTCCGTAATACCTTATACACGTCCACCTGTTTCCACCTACGCAGCAAGAAGAGACTGACTATAAGACAGTAATCTGACGGTAATCTACGGCAATCTGACGGCAATCTGCCGCATTCTGCTATATTCTGCTAAGTCCACCAAATCCTGCCAAGTTCTGCTAGGACCGCTACTTGAATCCTATTCTGCTCCGTGTACGTGTCAACCAAGCAACCAAACTAGTAATATATACCCTTTCTTCCCATTTCCTTACCTTCTCTCCTTACGCAACGTCTTGACTTCATTACATAGTTTATGTATATAGCTTAATAATATCTACTTCGCTATATATTATCACCACTTATACTCACTCCGTGACAGCGACGATAATATATAGCAAAGTAGATATTATTAAGCTATGTATATAAACTATGTAATAAAGTCAAGACGTTGCGTAAGGAGAGAAGGTAAGGAAACGGGAAGAAAGGGTATATATTATTAGTTTAGTTGCTTAATTAACACATATATAGAGCGGAATAGGATTTAAGTAGCGGTCCTAGCAGAACTTGGCAGGATTTGCTAGATTTGGCAGAATATAGCAGAATGTGGCAGATTGCCGTAGATTGCTAGCAGATCGCCATCAGATTGTTATCTTACGGTTGGTCTCTTCTTGCTGCGTTAGTGGAAACAGGTAGAAATAGGTGGACGTGTATAAGGTGTTACAGAGGTGTCCCATAATAGTACCCCCCCTTTAAACTTAAGCTTCTGTGAGATGGGGCTATAGTAGTTCTAGCTAGAGTTTATAAAAGTCTTTTGCGGCTTATATAAGTCCTATAGAGTTAACGGGTTCCTATAAGGGTTTAGTAAAGCCTCTCCATTTTATAAGGTATATATATTTGCGTTTCCGTTTGTTATACTTAATGTTATTAACTCTTTTAACGAGGTACTTATTCTTACCATCCACTTTAACTAGTAGGGGAGGGTCTTGGATCTATCTAGGTAGGGTATCTAATATAGGGGCGGTAGGGCGGAGGACTAACATATAGAATATAGGGTAGATTTTAACCGTATTAGGGAGCTTTAGTCAGTAGGTATAAGGAAAGATAACTTTTTTAACCTTATAAGGGCCAGCGTTCTTCCAATTAAGTTTCTTAGTAGGTTATTTTATATTTAGATTTCTTATATCTAACTAGATAAAGTTACTAATTTAGTAAGCTGGTGCTAGGGTTCAGTTTTTATTTACTGCAGCTTTATAGACAGACTGGGCCTATATCATTTTGTTAATAAGGAACTCTTATAGTTCTTCCATCTTCTTTATAAATTTATTTGCTTTTATAACTTATAAGGCTTAATAAGCTAGGCGAGGAATATTACTAAAGGGGTTAAAACCCATTTGCGGGTGCTAGCTATAATTAGCTAGGAATGGGGAGACCTTTATAGTTTCTAAGACGGAGTTATTTATAGTAAACTTAGTAAATACAAGCTAGTCTATCTAGTTGTCCTATAAATATAACGTATATATCTAAATATACTATTCTATTATAGTATTTGCACATTCCATTTAACTATCCGTTTCTAGGTAATATGCTATAGACAATAGTGCTTTAATATAGAGTTAGGTAGTTAGTTCTTTTTAAAACACCAAGACAAACTAGCGGCCTCTATTAGAGACAATTGTTTTAGGGAGTTTATAGAGTTTCTATATATAATCCAGGAATAGTTAGGCAACGGTAGGTGTTAACATGTTAGGGTAGGCGATTAAGTGTCTTATCTTAGATAGTCGGTCTATAACTACTATAATGTTTATATAGTTTTTGCTTATGGGGAGATCAATAACAAAGTTAATTAAGCTATCCTTCTATCTTTAGTCCGGAATAGGCAGTAGCTTTAAAAGGCCGTTATATGTCTTATATAAAGCTTTAGCTCGTTGGTAGGTATAGTAGCTAAAAACATACCTTTATATTATATTGTGTATATTTAGCTAGTAGTATTCCTATTAGAGTAGTTCTAGGGTTTTTCTATGGCCTAGGTGGCTGGCTACTAGTAGATTATATACGTGTTTAAGAAGCTTAAGCTTAAGTTTGTCGTGGTTAGGTATAACTAGGCGGTTTTAGTAGTATAAGCGGTCTCCGCGAGCTTTATATTTACTTAAAGAGATCTTTTTAGAGCGTCTAACGCCATCTTAAATTAGCTTAAGTGTCTCTTAGATAAGCTTATTATTTGGGTATTTATTAATTATAATCTATTTAATTAATTAATTAGTTATTTTAAGGACGTGTACTATAAGGTCTTTAGCTAGGGGATTAAATAATTTAGGGCAAAGTAGGGTTTAATTGCGGTAGGCGCGTGCTTCTTCCTGTGCTAGTATATCTTATAAATATTAGGTTAAGGCATTAGGTTTTTAACCTTAAACGCCTAGGCAGTATATAATTAAGAATTAAAAATAAGATAGATATTCTAACTAGCGGGCTTAACAATAACTTAGCTGTTTCATAGTCGTAAAGTACTGTAGACTCTTATAGTTATTAAGGACCTTAATTAGAAATCCGGCGCCTTCTAGCTTAGGTTACTATTGTTTAAAACATCTAATAATGGCTAATAATTCCTTATCGTAGATCTTGTAGTTATATTTAGCTAGGCTTAGTTATTTTAAGAAGTATGCTATAGGGTGCAGTACTCCTTCCTTATTATATTAAGACAGAATGCCTCTAGTAATATAGTTAGATAAGTCAGCTTCTATAATACTCTTTTGGTTTAGGTTAAAGTGTTAAAGTATAGATGTAGTAGTAAATATGACTTTTAGATAGGTAAAGGCCTTCTTACATTCCTTATTAAAGATAAAGGTTTTATCCTTTTAGGTTAAAGCTATAAGGGGTAAGACTAGGGCGGAGAAGTTATTAATAAACCGTTAGTAGAAGTTAGCGAATCCTATAAAGGCTCTTATGTCCTTAACGTTCTTAGGTTCTTACTAGTTTACAATTACTTTAATCTTCTTTAGGTCTATTTATATACCGTTTATAGAAATAACAAGTCTAAGATATAGGACTTCTGTTTTATAGAATTTGTACTTATTTATATCTAATTATAAGCTAGCTCCACGTAGGGCTTCTAAGATAAGGTTAACATATTTCTTATATTTAGTTAGGTTATTACTATATACTAGGATATCGTTAATATAAGTAGTATAAAAAGCGTCTAGATAAGGTTATAGGGTGTTATTTATAAAGTGTTAGAATAAACTTGGGGTATTTATAAGGCCAAACGGCGTTACTAAGTATTTAAATAGTCCGTATCTAGTACGGAATATAGTAAGCTATTTATCTCCCTTTATAATACGGAGGCGGTTAAATATGTGGATAAGGTTAAGTTTTGTATAGTAGCGAGCCTTATTTAATTGGTTTAGTGTTTCTTAAATTAACGGGAGCGGGTACTAATTCTTAATAGTAATAGTATTAAGAGCTTGGTAGTCTATATAGAAGCGCAGACCGCCGCTAGGTTTCTTAATAAAGATTATAGGTGCAGCTATAGGCGAAGAGCTTACTCTAATAAATCCTTTACTTAGGTGCTTATCTAAGTACTTTCGCAGTACTTTAAGTTTGTTTTAGGATATTCTGTATAGGGGTCTAAATCCTAGCTGTTTTCCTTCTTTGAGTACGATCTTATAGTCGTATAGTTGGTGTTCCGCTAACCTATCGGCTTCCTTTTGTAAGAATACCTTTAGGTGCTTATAGTGGTATACTGGTACTTTCGTGGCAGGGTTAGTGTGCTTTTTTAGTACTAGGGCCTTTTTAATATTGGCCATTATAATAGCAAAGATTGTATATTTAGGTTTTCTGGCGAGTTATACTAACAGGGTAGCTCCAATTATATAAATATCTAAGGTGTTAAGCGGGCTTAGATTATCCTTAGTTTCTTATATAGTTTTAGGTTTAGTGTTGGATCTAGTATTAGATGCGGAGTTAGTGTTAGATTTAGTTTTAGGTTTAGTATTAGGTGCGGAGTTAATATTAGATTTGGATTCGGGTTCTTTAAGTATCCTTTTTATAGTAAAATACTAGTTCTTCTAGTACCTTTGTATATTAAGCTTAGACTTCTACTTAGTTTGGGGTATAGTAGTTAGAGTTAGTTTGTGTAGTCTAGTGTAATTTCTAGGTTCTTAGTGGACGTTGGTGGAAATCTTATATTAGTGGAATTTGGTGGAATTCTTAGGTTAGTGGAATTCGGTAGAATTCTTAGGTTTGTGGAATTTAGTAGAATTCTTAGGTTGGTGGAATTGGGTGGACTTTTTAGGTATAGGGTAGACGTTGGTAGAAATTTTACACTGGTAGATTCTAGTAGATTCTTTAGATTTTGGTTTAGGGCTTAAGCAGTAAGTTATAAAGCACTTCTGCTTATAACGGGAGGCAGTAAATAGAAGCTTAAGGTTATCCTAATCAATAGTTACCTTATATAGCTTTATTTAGGGCTGTTTAAGAATTACTAGGTAACCTAGGGTAGTTATAAAGAGTTTAATTAATTCTTTATGGTTTAGGTATTAGAGTCTTAGGGCCGCTATATAAGTAATACAGCCTAAAACAGTGTGTTTGCTATTAAATCTAAATATGTTAATATATTAGTTAAGGGGTATTAGGGTAAACCTATTGTCTTATACGAAGATCTTATTAATAAATTCTATACCGCTAGCTCCTGTGTTAATTAGGACTTAAGTGTTAGCCTATTAACCTTTTTACTAAAGACGGCAGTTAACGGTTATATTATGATCCTAAGAGTTAGGTTTTATAATATCTAATACATTTAACGAGATTCTATAATATAGCTGTCCTAGAGAGCGACTTAACTCTAAGATATACCTTTTAGTGGTGAGCGGGAAGGGGTTCCTCTAAAATATTGGTTGTAACTTCGTCCTTATAAGTAGTGCTTACTAGATATAGGGCTGGAACTAGGTAAAAATTAGGGGCGGTAACTAGAGGATCGGTATAGTAAACGGCTATTAGTATTAGCCGTTTATAAATTCTTTTGGAAAGGGATGGAGTAGTGTGGTGGTGTGATTTGGCCCCCTGGATTCAACATCTAGATTAGGCGTAGCTTTGGGAGAGCCTAGGCCTTTTATATATTTTATATAGATCGGTCTAGAGCCCTTAGAGTCTTTAACAACTCCAATAGGGCTAATAGACACATAGTTTCTCTTTAATATACTCTTTTCTCCTCTTCTTACTGACTGCTTCCCTACTGCTTAATTATAACTGACTGACTAACTAACCATACTGTGACTTCCTATCTAAGAGAGACCGTACCCTCCTATATATTTTATGGCATTCTATGTGGGGACGACGGCAAGCTCTTTAGATTAGAAGTCTAGTGCTATATATATAGGAGACGTATAGGAATGATCTGGAACTGCGAAAGAACCAATAGATAGAAAAAGGACGCGTGGAAAGGGAGGCAGAGAAGCACGGGCATATTAGCGACTGGTGCGCAGCTACCACCATAGGAATGAACCAACGACACTTTTGGTCTCTGTACGGGAACGGTCGGTCTCTGTATAGGAATGGTTGTTGGAGAACAGCAATCGGAATGCGAGTGCGTAGCGCAGCAAGACAGAGGATAAAAGAAAGGACTATGGTACGCCAGGAACAGCAGAAAAAAGTCTTCTATATTTTGTTTACTATATTTATAATAGTCTATACAATTATTCTCGCGTTTATAGGAGCTACCTTTAAATTTATAGGAATAATGGCGACAGCACCAGTAAAGGGATTATTAGGGATATTAGGTCCATTCTATAATAACAGTAAAGGTGCTAGAAGGGGAGAGGAAAGTAAGTAGCCTATTAAACCGCGAGTCTCTCCTAAACTAGGGGATGCGATACCAACCCCAACTCCTATAACATTAGGGACCGACAACTCTTAATAAATAGAGGATAAGGGTTATAAGGTTTATCTACCTATCCCTAGAGAATCTATAGGTCTGCCGCATCCCACTAGACTACTAATGGAACAAGATAAGGTATATATTATGGCCTAGCCTATACCGGCTTTAGGAACTCCTAGGACCCCTTACTTTATAGGACAAAACGTGTCGCAATTTGTTGAATAGTATAAGCGACTATAAATCCGATATTATGTTATGGATAATAAGAAGCATTAAGGACTTCTAGAGTATTATAATTATTAGATAGGGATATGGATCTAGAGCCTACCTAAGTTTATAATTAGCAATTAGATAGAACTTATAAGGAAGCTTAGGATAGACTACTAAGGAAGTAACTACTTTTAATAAGTTAAAATGGTAGAATTCTTAGAAGCTTATATGCTGTAGTATAGGAACAATCCACCTAGCAGTATACGTAAATACTATAGGCAGTTTATGTTAATCTCCCAAAAGGTTACTAAGGCTAGTAATTTGGAAAACTGTAATTAAGGGTACTGGTTCGCAAGGGGACTCCTATTTAAATATTAAAGATATGCTATAACTAAAATAGGAGCCGACCTAGATAGATGAGAGTCTTTTAACTTCCATCTAATAAGGAGAGCTATAGAAGACAGGCTTAATTTGTATAAAGGCGTAGATTAGTTGTTAATAATGAATTCTAAGGAGCAAGGCCTTTATTAGCTAGTTAGATAATTCTATAATTAGTAACTAGCCATAACTAACTAAAGAGATACTACCCTTTAACCGCCTATAGTCTCTCCGCTAAGCGAGTTGGTAGGTACCTATTAAATAACTTAAAAAACGGACCCTAAGCTAGAGAGACTTACTAATTAACTCCAGAAGCTTAATCTTAGGACAGTTAAATTGGTAGGTGTTATATCTTTAATGCTATTCCTAGATAAGATTTGCTAAGATCTAATACGGTATACATAGCTCCTAAATAGGGCGTTAGTACAGCAAGAATAAATAGGCCCGCGACCGGCACTAAATAACAATAGACTGCAGCCGCCCTATAAGGGAGCGCTACAAGAACGATATAAGCCGGGCCTAGGAAGGTATAGAGGGCCAGGAAACTTTAGCACATACCCAGTATAAGCTTAGACGTGTTATAGATGCGGGGGTTCCTACTATTTTATTAATTAGTGTCCACAGCTCCAGGAATTGGTTTGTTGTGGTTTCCTATATATAAATAAGAATAACCGAATCTATGCTAGAATATAAGAGCGCCTAGGAAATATAATTCCGTATTTACTAAGCGATAATTGGATTAAGTTCTTTAAAGACTAGCTAAAGCAGAACGCGAATATTAATCCTAATACTCTAGTAATAGGCGTCTAACTAAAGGCAGCTTTAGTAGAGCTCGTAGAAGAAAGCAACGCTGAAAGTAAGAAAGAACTTAGTGAGTCTTAGGAGGATATATACCAAGTGGAGTTAATATACGTTAATTTGGTAGGAGCCACAACCCAGTCACAGCCTACGCCACGGTTATATAATCTTAGGAAACCGTAAGGGGAAGTAAGAGTAATAAAACCGCCTTTAAAACCATCTGGTTAGCAACCAGCAGTAGTTTAAAATGTATAACTAGGAGGATATGTCTAAATTGTACTACGGCCCTAGCAGCAAGCTCCCCAGCCACCATTAAGCAATAATGAGATTAATAAAATAGACTATACCAAATAGCTAAGATAGATGGAGTAAATAGCGGATGCGGTAATAATAGCCAAAGCACCACGACTAAAGCCAGTCAGGATAATGGATATACTAAAGGGAAACATCCTAAGCCCAGCCATAATAGCGGATAAGATTTTATTAAAAACCATTAAAGTTACGGTTAGTGACTGCCTTATATATATACCTAAGGTCGCAAGGCTATTCTTTAAGCCTCTCCCGCTACCCCTTGTGGAGCCTTACCGATAGAAGTAAGAGGACGTTAAGGTATCTGTGTTATTAGCATACCTAGCGTTCTATGCTGATTAGGCTAGCTTAACAACTGCCAAAGTGGACTAAATTAAATAAGAAGCAGGATTTGTCTAGTTTTAAAAATAATACCCAAAAGTAGAAGCGCAGATAGGAGATAGAAGGGCTAAATGCTTAATTAACTCTAGAGCGGAGCTTAACCTTATTAAGAAAAGCATGGCTTTATAATATAGCTTACTAATATTAAGTCTGCCTCTATAATTATAAGGTGCACGTCTAACGTCTGCTAATAGGACTCAGTCTAAGTTTATTAGATTAGTGCATGCGGTCCTTATAGTAATAGGTAACATCTTAATATCTACAACGTTCATTGCTATAGGAGAAATGTCACATAAGGTAATACTTAGTGAGTTATAGTCGGTAAGGGCTAAACTGGCAATAAAACGCACTATAATAGGTTAGGTATCTTATATTATTTAATTAAAAGATGGTAGAGTTAAAACAAGGTTCTTAACGTCCTATAAAAATACAATGTTCTTTAAACCAGATAAAGGTATTAGTATAGATAACAGTTTGGGAAATGTATAATTAGTACAACCGCTAGGATTGTATCTGGGGTTACTTATAACCCGGCGCATTAGGATAAGGAGGACGTCAAGATTAAAGAGGAGGGGAATAAAATGCGGCTCTAATACGGACGCTTGCTGTTTTAGATATCCGCTAGACAGAGCCATTAGTAGAAAGAAAACTATAATATTAGATAGAGAGAGCTTAACAGCAAAACATTAAAGAAAGTCCTAAAGAAACACTTAAGAAAGAATCAGAAGCTAGTATTTAAAGTAAAGGCTAGGTCCCTTATATATTAAATATTAAAAATAATAGATTTATTTATAATATAAATAGAAAGCTACCAGAGCAAGGCCTAATAAAACGCCATAAATGTAGCAACTGTATATAAATAAAAGGCAGATAAGGTCTACCTAGTTAATTTATTAGTACTAAATGGAACAGTTATAGGAGGTATAATAGAATGGCGAAAGGTGGCCTTATATAGATAGAAGGCATTAATCTAAGGGTTGCCTCTTAGTCCGTATAATTATTTCCTTAAACCACGATACACTAAGCTGGCCTATAGTGCACAACTAAAGCCAGAACAATTAGAGCGTATAATTATAGGGGACATTTAGCTAAGAGAATAAGAGATCTTTAAGGCCATACTATTTAACCAAGAAGAGACGCTAGTATAGGAGTTCTCTGAGATGGGTCGCGTTAGCAGAGACGTAACTCTACCATTAAAGATCAAGACTGTGCTATATAAAGCATAGTAAGTACCAAACTTTCCTATACCAAGGGCCCTGCGAGGAGAAGTGATAAGCATATTACGAGAATAACTAGCTTAAGGGACTCTAGAATATTGTAAAAGCCTATATAGGAATCTATAGTTTCTTATAAGCAAGAAGGAATATAAGAAGTACCAACTAATTAATGCGGCGATAGATATTAACCGAGTGACTATTAGGGACGCAAATCTGCCGCTATATACTAATAAGTTTTCTAAGGAGTTTATGGGGTGTAAGGTTATATCTCTAGTAGACTTCTTCTCTGGCTATAACTAACTGGAGCTTAATATAGAAAGCAGGAACCTAATAGCTTTTATAATACCTCTAGGGCTTCTATAATAAATAACAGTACCTATAGGAGGCATGAATTTAGTAGCCTAGTTTATAAGGACAATTACTAAAATCCTAGAACAATATATCCTATACAATACCTTGCCGTTTCTGGATAACATTACAGTAAAAGGCCCACAGACAGTATATAATGGAGAAGAGAGTCTTCTAGGCGTTCGCAGATACATTCTGGAATACATTATATGGCTAGACGGAGTGCTTGTAGATTTAGAATAAGCTAGATATATAATCTTAGGCGTAAAGTCTTATTTCTATAAAGACAAGATTATAGTGGTTGGTTACTACTGTAATGGCAAGGGACGATATCCAGAGGAGTTAAAGGTCGTAAAGATCGTTTACTGGAGAGACTGCAAAGACGTCACGTCCGCCTAAGCATTCCTAGGAGTTGTTATGTATTACCGAATATAGGTAGAAGACTTTGTAATTAAGGCAGAGCCAATCTTCTAACTGCTATAAGTAAACGTTCCATTTATATAGGGTATAGAGCAGATTACCGCTATAAAGACTCTAAAGTATGCTATTACTACCGCACCCGCATTGGTTTAACTGGATTATAGTAAGAGGGCTAGGCTGATTGTTCTCGCCATTAACAGATATAAGAATGGATAGGGGTACGGCCTTATGCAACTAGATATGCAAGGTTATTATCACCTATATTAATATAAGAGCGGCATCTAGTCTTAAGCGGAACAGAAATATAACTTAGGAAAGCTTAAGTATTGGGCGTTACTATATGCGCTAAAGAAGTGTCGCGTATACCTATATGGCGTTTGCTTTATAGTTGAGACGGATATAAGCACCTTAGTTATATAACTAAATTGTGCTGCTACTAATTTACCCAGAGCCTTAATAACAAGATAGCTAGTATAGATCCAGCTATGGGACTTTAATATCAGATATGTGCTAGGGAAGAAGAATAGCCTAGCTGATAGACTTTTGCGACGGCTACTTAATGGTGAATAACCTAATAAGCCGACTGAGGATATTAAAGAGTTTATTAACTGTAAGCTAAGTGCCTTAGAATATATAGCTAGCCCTCTTAAAATGGAAGCGGGTCTGCTATTAGAAGACTTATATTTAGAGGAATCTTAGAGGATTGCGAAATGGCTAGTAACCTTACAGCGTCTAGAGGAGATGAATACTAAGGAATTTAAAAAGTTTAAGTGGCATATGCTGAGGTTCCTAGTATGTAACTAACAGCTCTTCTACTAATAGTCTAAGAATGTACCAATGCGAAGGGTAGTCGATGACGAGACTACTTAGTAGGAGATTATTAAGAGCCTTTACGATTAGAGTGGATATTGTAAACGGGAGGGAACGTATTAGAGGGTCTTAAATTGATACTAGTAGCCAGGGCTATAGGATTAAATATTATAGCATATTAAGTTATGCTTATAGTGCTAACAGCGACAGTTAGGATAGGAAGAAGAAGCGATATACCCTATATAGAAGTCCACCTTATGGTAATAAGTAATGGTGGATATTACGTTTATACTGCTAAACCGTCTTGGGTTCCGATACCTGGCCATTGCTTAAGAGTACGTATCTGGATAGGTAGAAGCCCAGGCCCTTTAGAATAAGGATATAAAAAGCATAGTAAAGTTCCTCTACGAAGACGTTATCTGCTGATGGGGAGTGTTCGGATAGCTCTCTATAAATAGTGGAGGAGAGAATACTAATATTACCGCTGCGCTTATAGAGCTCTATAATATTAAGAGGGTTGTGGCTTCTATATATTACCTATAGTTGCAAGGCTTTATAGAGCGAGGTCACAAGCCTATAGTAAACACTTTGGTAAAGATAGAAGGCTTATAGCTAGACAATCTTCATACAGTCTTATAGGCAGATAGAACGACTGTTAAGAGGTCTATAGAAATAACACTAGTAAGGGTTATATGTGGATATAAGTATATCCTTTCTGTTGAACTCTGCATACCTACCTAGCAGACGCTGCCTTAGGAAATAGTCTGGACCACTGTAGAGCTACTAGCACTTTGCGCAAAGCAGTTTAACTAAAGAGATGTAGATATATAAGAAGCTGTCGCGCATATAAAATGACTAAGAGTTATAAATAAAGAGTATTTTAATAACACCTACCGCATTTACTAGGATGGATTTAAGGTTGGAGATATAGTTATGCTCTATAATATATAGCTTAAGCAAGACTATTCTAGCAGTTATAAGTTGGATCTAAAATAGCTGGGCCCGTTCCGTGTACGTAAGAGTTACCCTTATAAAGGATGGTACTTAATTAAGGATCTTAATAGTATACCATTTCGCAATTAAACTCTAGGGAATAGATTAAAGAGGTTCTATTAATAATAGATATCCAAGGTCTGTTAGAAGGACCAGCTTAACTAGTTAGGCGGAATTATACTATAAGAAATGATAGCAGAGCTAAAGCCTAAGGAGGATGTTATATAAAATCCACCAGTATCACAACGCTGCGTATTTTAAGAAGTGCGCGTTTTAGAAAGATTATTTGATAAAACTAAGTACGAAATGTTTAACTAAGGGACAGTTAAGTTCTAAGGTGGGGGAGGGGATGTAGATAACAGCCGCACAATCCTAAGGTAAGGATAGAGGAATGTTTACACATAACTATCTAGTATTATTTACTGTAAAGATATTAGTTCTGCTTATTACCTTTACCAAGCCAATAGCGATTTTCTATCCCAGGGATGGAAAATTATAATTAGTCTATTTAACGATTAGCGCTAGCAGAACTCCACACCGCTGCCAAATTTAGTAGACCATTTATATTAGGAAACCCTATTAAGAACTTTACCTTTTTGCCCTTAATAAACCTTAAAGATAACTATAATTAGCTAAAGCATAAACCAAGCAGAATTAATAATAGTATACTTATTATATCTTCGTCTAGCAGACCACTGGTACTGTATAAAGGAGCTAAGCAATAGATTAATAATGTCCTTACAGAAGTTAGAGGCTTTGCAGTTAATTAGTATTATATAGTGCTTATCTAAATCTGTAATAAGATTCTGCTTAAAAGAGAGAACTACGCAGATACTGCTAGTATAGTAGTTGATTTTGTTAATTATGATAATAGGTTATAAGCATCTCTAGGAAAAAACGCATTCTTAATAATTTTTAAGGACATCTCTGATGTTAGTAAAATGGCAAAAGATTAAAGGAATTAGTGTAATAAAGCTAGAGAAACTATCTAAAAAGCCTAGGGACAGGATGTTCTTAATGGACCGCTAAAATATATAGTCTTCTACTACTTCCTTTTTACTGCCCGAAAGCTTACCGTCCACCTACTTTATGAAGTAATAGCGCGAGTTAATAAAGCCCTGGTTAAGAGGCTTGATTATCTAGGACGCGGCATTAAGAATACTACTTAATTATAGCTGACTGACTTCGCGCTCGCGCCTAAAATGTTAGGAAGAGCGATATTAGATTAGGTAGTAAATAAGTATGGTTTAGGGAGATACTTAACTGGCTTTCTTGTTCTAAATAAGGACCTGCTGTTAAGAAGTGGGAGACTAACTACTATAGGACCAAAGGTTACCAATATCGGAATTAGATAAGTGGGAGAGAGCTTAGCTCTTACACTATAAGCGTATTTATAATATACTTCTAATATAATAAATTCCTTAGCTTTTTAGCCATTAACACCTGTTTAAGGAGGAGGCGTTAGTATTATGCCAAGCCCGTCCTAGCAAGGATCGCCTATGTTAGTGGACTCGCCTTTATTATCTATAAATAAGGGCATTCTTGCGGCTAAAACGCCTATTAGCTTGCCCCCGTGGCTACTAGTATCCTCTTTAAAGAGGAATTTAAGGAAAGGACTTGCGGTTGCTTATCCAGAAGTAGGAGGGCTAGGAGTGGAATCGCTGTTTAATAAAAACGTTATTAAGCTAGGAGATGATGAAGAATACATTAAGGAGGCCGTAGACGCTATGGCAATACTCCGCGTGAAATAAGGATGTAACTATAAGGATAACATACTAGCTTATTTTAAGGCGTCCCTAAACTAAACTACTAAAATTAAACCAACTGAGGTTATGAAGCTCTTGCGCAGTTAGTATAGGGCGGCTGGTTTAAACCCAGAAATATATAAGGTCTGCTAGATGCACATATAAGCTATAAAAGGGCGTATAGGTTTAGTAATAAAGGGTCTAAACTATACCGCGCTATATTATAGACTCTGTTTAATATATCACGCTTATAATTACTTAGGCACTATAAAGATAGACCCTACTACGTACTCCTAGTTCTAAAAAGCTTATAGGCCTCTAGTTCCATCTAACTCCTTAGGACTATACAAGTTTATTTATAACTCAGCACTAAGGTTTTTCTATAATAGGGAGGCTTTACTTAATTAGATACTGTTACTAAACAACTAAGATATATGGCAGTGAGAAGGATCCGTGGTTTTAAGCGTATTTAGGTAGTAGTGGGATTCTAGCATCTTAGTAATAATTAATAAGGAAATATGTATATACCGCCATTATTAGCATCTAATTAATAGGCGACCAAATTACGGCTGGTTAAGAATAATGGTCTACGGTCTCTGCTAATAGCTAATAAGATAAGACCCTTAGTATTATCGCCTCTATTACGCTCTTAGGCCTAATAGCTGGTGGCGACTTATTTCCTACCCTTATTATGCAAAATTCGCGGTTAAAGGAGACTCTACAGCTTTCCGCTATATTAACGTCAATATTCCCTTGCTCCTTAAAAGTGGATATAGTGCTAATATAATCTAAGGGAGCGTTTCTCTAAATAATAAGACTAAGAATAACTACATGATTATCCTTCCTGGTATGCATTATTACTTAAAATTATAGTGGGCAGATTTTAAAGCGTGAGGGTTAGCTAAGGGCGATAGATTTATATATAAAATCTCAGACTATAACTGGACCGCTAAGGACGTAGAGAAATATATAACTAACTAGGTAGCTTAGCTATGTAAGAAGGGAGATATGTGTATAACTATGCCTTACCTTCCTTATGGAGCGAAAGGACCTTTAACTGGGACCCAGCGAATAATGCTACTATAGTTTGTTAGTATTTAGGACAATTATAATAACCTTAAGGTCACTAAAGGAGGTACTTGGATAGAGTTGGCAGATGCGCATTAAGACTTAAAAGCGCCGCCCTGGACGCCGTCTGGACATGCCAATCTCTACGGCGCAATTCTATATCGCTTCCCTGCAGCAGTTAAGCTTATAACTGCCAGCGCTCTATTTGATGCCCTTCTTGGTAAACAATAATAGGATTCTCTAGCAGTGATTTAAGATTGTGATCTTCTTTTTACTGGTAATAGGAATGAAGTTGTAAAATAGATGCATTCCTATTATCTAAAGGCCATTAAGAACTACAAGGATGCATTTTAGCTTATATATATAACTAAAGTGGAGCGCTTTGATAGCCGCTTATACTTTTACTGCGTTAACAATGGAATTAAGCCTTTAACTGTTATAGTAGATCCAAGTAGAGTACCCCCAATTGTTATAGAAGGATAGAGTTATATAGAGCTGCCTAAAGAATTATAGGACAGAACTAAGTAAGTAGAAGGATATAAAAGAGCTATATTATCTAAGAGCCGCCAGTCTGATACATCTCGTACTGCTTAGCTAGGCGGACAAAAATGGTCTTATTTAACCAGAACGGAGTCTCCTTGTTTACCATCTCAGGTTTGTGGTAAAGGCAAGGAACGCATGCGATTACCTGCCGCGCCTTTGTTTCGAAGATAAGGAGTTTTAGAGTTTTGGAAGTTGTTAGGGGACAACGACTTAGGTAGGGGAGGTATATAGTAGTGTAATTTGGCCCCCTGGATTTAATATCTAGATTAGGCGTAGCTTTGGAAGAGCCTAGGCCTTTTATATATTTTATATAGATCGGTCTAGAGCCCTTAGAGTCTTTAACAACTCTAATAGGGCTAATAGACATATAGTTTCTCTTTAATATACTCTTTTCTTCTCTTCTTACTGACCGCTTCCCTACTGCCTGATTACGACTAACTGACTGACTAACCACACCGTGACTTCCTATCTAAGAGAGACCGTACCCTCCCATAGTAGTAGCTAGAGATATAAGCGTCACTTTTATACTTAAAATAGAGGCCGTATTTAATACGTCGCTCTTATTTGGCAGATCCTTTTAGGGCATAGAAAAGGGTCTTAGTGTTGATATCTATAGCGTCTAAGTCCTTACGGGTCTTAGGCGGTTAGGGGGTAAAGTATTAAGGTATATATTTTAGGGCGAGGCGTAGTAAGTCGTTATACAGGCCATTAATAATATTAGCGTAGGCAGTAACGGTACCTATATCGGCAAAATATGGTACCATTTTAATGGCCTTAATGGTTGGTGGTTAACGCAATTGGCGCGCAGTTAAGGTCATTTGGCAACTCGACCGACTAGCCTATATTATATTTTTTTGACACGCAGCCTGCGCGCAGCCTATACGCAACCTATACGCAACCTACCAGTAATTTGCGCATTTGGTAACTATAATTATATTTACCTCTTTTATACTAATAACATATTTTAAATAAATAAAAGCTACTTTAAAGCTATTTATAAGGCTAGCAAAATAAATAATATTATTTTAGATAATTTAATATAATATAGTAATGGTTCTCTTTTATCTATCTACCTATTAACTTACCTACCTACCTATATCGCCTACCTATCTATATTGCCTACCTATTTATATCTGCCTACCTATCTATATACGCCTACCTGTTAGCATCTACCTATCTGTTTATATTTGCTTGCCTATCTATATCTGCTTACCTATCTATATTGCCTACCTGTTTGCATCTGCCTACCTATCTATATCTGCCTACCTATTAGCATCTGCCTACCTGTTTATATCTACTTGCCTATCTGTATCTGCTTATCTATCTATATCTGCCTACCCGTTAGCATCTCCCTATTTGTGCCTACCTGTCTATGCTACCTTAATTCGATTAATTAATCGAATCGTTTATAGTACTTACTGGCTAGTCGTTATTGTCTAGCTCTAGCGACGGTTATCTAGTTCTAGCGACGGTTGTCTAGCTCTGGCGACAGTTATCTAGTTCTAGCGACGGTTATCTGGTTCTAGTAACGGTCGTCTAGTTCTAGCGACAGTCGTCTGGTTTTAGCGACGGTTGTTTAGTTCTGGCGACGGTTATTTAGCTCTGGCGACGGTTATCTAGTTTTAGCGACGGTTGTCTAGCTCTGGCGACAGTTATCTAGTTCTAGCGACGGTTGTCTAGCTCTAGCGACGGTTATCTAGTTTTGGCGACAGTTGTCTAACTCTAGAGACGGTTGTCTGGTTCTGGCGACGGTCGTCTAGCTCTAGTAACAGTTGTTTAGTTTTAGCAACGGTCGTCTAGTTCTAATAACAGTTGTTTAGCTCTAGCAATAGTCGTCTAGCTTTGGCGACGGTTGTCTGGTTCTAGTAATGGTTGTCTAGTTCTGGCAACAGTTGTCTAGTTTTAGCGATAGTTATCTAGTTCTAGTAACGGTCCTTTACTGGCTGCCGTTCTAGTGCCTCCCTAGGTAGGGAGGATGTAAGGAAGAAAAGAAGGGTAAAAAAATAAGGCGGCTACATAGGCAGAGACACGTGTAGACGCTATTGGGAATATAGCGGGGACCCAATACAGAGCTTTATATAGAGCCTCTATACGCAGAGCTTCGCGCAGAGCCTTATGCAGAGCCTCTGTACGTAGAGCTTCGTATAGAGCTTCGTGTAGAGCTTTGTGTAGAGCTTCTGTATGCAGAGCTTCGCGTAGAGCCTCGTGCAGAGCTTCGTGCAGAGCTTCGTGCAGAGCTTTGTGTAGAGCTTCATGCAGAGCCTCCGTATGCAGAGCCTCGCGTAGAGCCTCGTGCAGAGCCTTTATATGTAGAGCTTCGTGCAGAGCTTTGTGCAGAGCTTTGTGCAGAGCGTCGTGCAGAGCCTCTATGCGTAGAGCTTTGTGTAGAGCCTCTGTACGCAGAGCTTCGTATAGAGCTTCGTGTAGAGCTTTGTGTAGAGCTTCGTATAAAGCCTTGTATAGAGCCTTATACAGAGCCTCTAAGTAATAAAACTATATAAGATTGTATAAGATTATATTAGATAATATATAATAGTTAAATATATAGCATATAACTTTACCTTAATTGCATGTTAAGAAATATATAGTTACCTTTTAAAGTTGCTAAATAGGTTAACTGCGTATTAAGGAACATATAGTTAGCTTTTAAAGTTATTAAGTAGGTTAACTGCGTATTATTTAACTTTTAAAGTTACTAAGTAGGTTAATTGCGTGTTAAGAAATATATAGTTAGCTTTTAAAGTTGTTAAGTTAGTTAATTGCATATTAAGTTAATTAAATTGCGTATTAAGTTAGTTAATTGCATATTAAGTTAGTCAAATTGTGTATTAAGTTAGTTAATTATATATTAAGTTAGTTAAATTATGTATTAAGTTAGTTAATTGCATATTAAGTTAGTTAAATTGTGTATTAAGTTGGTTAATTATATATTAAGTTAGTTAATTGCATATTAAGTTAGTCGAATTACGTGTTAAGTTAGTTAATTATATATTAAGTTAGTTAAATTGCGTGTTAAGTTAGTTAATTGCGTGTTAAGTTAGTTAATTGCGTGTTAAGTTAGTTAATTGCGTGTTAAGTTAGTTAATTGCGTGTTAAGTTAGTTAATTGCGTGTTAAGTTAGTTAATTGCGTATTAAGTTAGTTAAATTGCATATTAATTACGCGAAACGCGAAAATTAAAGTCTACTTAAATCTTATCCTGCGAATATTTTCCCGATGTAGCAGTTTAACTCCTATAAGAGATGCCTTTAATTTAGGGTTTAGAGATTCTACTAGGCAATTAATTAAGGCGGGTTTATTCTATCCGGTCTCTTTAGCGTAATAGTGGAATTTAGTAAAGTATAATAGGAAGTTCTTAGAACCCTATATTATCTTATTTAGTTTCCTTTATAATATAGCAACTTGGTTAGGGTCGCTATAAGATACTTTTAGTATAGTAACTAGTTTCTTTACTATACTTAGTTAGAACAGGTATATAGTGTCTATATATTACGGAGTAAGTACAAGCGATGATAATACATAGCGAAGTAGATATTATTAAGCTATATATATAAACTATATAATAAAGTTAAGACGTTGCGTAAGGAAAGAAGGTAAGGAAACGGGAGGAAAGGGGTATATATTATTAACTTAGTTGCTTAGTTAACACGTGTATAGGGCGGAATAGGCTTTAAATTATAGTCCTAGCGGATTTTAGCGGAATATGGCGGAATATAGTAGAGGACGGCAAATTGCCGTAAATTGCCGTTACGTAATGGCAAATTGCCTTAAATTGCCGTTATATGTCTTAATTGACTGAGTCGTTAATATAAAGGTCGAGACGGTGGAAACAGGTAGACGTGTGTAAGGTATTACAGAGGTGTCCTATAATAGTACCCCCCCTTTAAACTTGAGCTTCTGCGAGATGGGGCTGTAGTAGTTCTAGGTAGAGTTTATAAAAGTCTTCTATAGCTTATATAAGTCCTATGGAGTTAATAGGTTCCTATAAGGGTTTAGTAAAGCCTCTCTACTTTATAAGGTATATATACTAGCGTTTCTATTTATTGTACTTAATGTTGTCAATTCTTTTAATAAAGTACTTATCCTTACTATCCACCTTAACTAGTAGGGGAGGGTCCTAAATCTATCCAGGCAGGGCGTCTAATATAGGGGCAGTAGGGTGGAGGGCTGACGTATAGAATATAGGGTAGATTTTAACCATATTAGGGAGCTTTAGTTAGTAGGTATAAGGAAAGACAACTTTTTCAACCTTATAAGGGCCGGTGTTCTTCCAATTAAGTTTCTTAGTAGGTTGTTTTATATTTAGATTTCTTATATTTAGCTAGATAAAGTTACTAATTTAGTAAGCCAATGCTAGGGTTTGGTTCTTATTTACTGCGGCTTTATAGACAGACTAGGCCCATATTATTTTATTAGTAAGAAACTTCTATAGTTCTTCCATCTTCTTTATAAATTCATTTGCTTCTATAACTTATAAGGCCTAATAAGCTAGACAAGAAATATTACTAAAGGGTTTAAAACCTATTCGCGGGTGCTGGCTGTAATTAGCTAGGAATAGGGAGACCTTTGTGGTTTCTAAGACGGAGTTATTTATGGTAAACTTAATAAATGTAAGCCAGTCTATCCAGTCGTCCTATAGATATGATGTGTATATCCAAATATACTGTTCTATTATAGCATTTATATGTTCCGTTTGACCATCCATTTCTAGGTAATATGCTGTAGACAATAGTGCTTTAATGCGGAGTTGGGTAGTTAGTTTTTTTTAAAATACTAAGATAAACTAGCGGCCTTTATTAGAGATAATTGTTTTAGGGAGTCTGTGGAGTTTCCATATATAATCTAGGAATAGTTGGGCAATAGTAGGTACTAATATATTAGGGCAGGCAATTAAGTGTCTTATCTTAAATAGTTAGTCTATAACTACCATAATATTTATGCAGCCTTTACTTTTAGGGAGATTAATAATAAAGTTAATTAAAATATCCTTTTATCTTTAGTCCGGAATAGGCAGTAGCTTTAGAAAGCCGTTATATATCTTATGTAAAGCTTTGGCTTGTTAGCAGGTATAGCAGCTAGAGATATACCTTTGTGTTATATTATATATATTCAGTTAGTAGTACTCCCGTTAGAGTAGTTCTAGGGTTTTTCCTTAGCCTGGGTGGCCGGCTACTGGTAGGTTGTATATGTGTTTAAGGAGCTTAAGCTTAAGCTTATTATAATTAGGGATAACTAGGCGGTTTTAGTAGTATAAGTAGTCTCCGCAAACTTTATATTTATTTAAAGAGATCTTTTTAAAGCGTCTAACGCCATCTTAAATTAGCTTAAGTGTCTCTTAGATAAACTCATTGTTTAGGTATTTATTAATTATAATCTATTTAATTGATTAATTAGTTATTTTAAGGATGTGTACCGTAAGGTCTTTAGCTAGGGGATTAAATAATTTAGGATAAAGTAGGGTTTAATTATAGTAGGCGCGCGCTTCTTCCTATACTATTATATCTTATAAATGTTAAGTTAGAGTATTAGGTTTTTAACCTTAAACGCCTAGGCGGTATATAATTAAGAATTAGAAATAAGACAGATATTCTAACTAGTGGGCTTAATAATAACTTAGCTATTTTATGGTTATAAAGTACTGTAGATTTTTATAGTCGCTAAGGACCTTAATTGGAAATCCAGCGCCTTCTAGTTTAGGTTACTATTGTTTAAAACATCTAATAATAGCTAATAATTCTTTATTGTAGATCTTATAGTTATATTTAGCTGGATTTAGTCATTTTAAGAAGTATACTATAGGGTGTAGTACCCCTTTTTTATTATACTAAGATAGAATGCCTTCAGTAATGTAGTTAGATAAGTTAGCTTCTATAATATTCTTTTGGTTTAGATTAAAGTGTTAGAGTATGGGTATAGTAGTGAATATAACTTTTAGATAGGTAAAGGCCTTCTTGCATTTCTTATTAAAGATAAAGGCTTTGTCCTTTTAGGTTAGAGCTATAAAAGGTAAAACTAAGGCGGAGAAGTTATTAATAAACCATTAATAGAAATTAGCAAATCCTATAAAGGCTCTTACGTCCTTAACATTCTTAGGTTCTTGCTAGTTTACAATTACTTTAATTTTCTTTGGGTCCATTTATATACCGTCTATAGAGATAATAAGTCCAAGGTATAGAACTTCTATTTTATAGAACTTGTATTTATTTACATCTAATTATAGTCTAGCTCTACGTAGGGCTTTTAAAATAAGGTCAATGTGTTTTTTATATTTAGCTAGGTTATTGCTATATACCAGAATGTCGTTAATATAAGCAGTATAGAAAACGTCCAGGTAAGGTTATAAGGTATTATTTATAAAGTGTTAGAATAAACTTGGGGCATTTATGAGGCTAAATGGCGTTACTAAGTATTTAAATAGTCCATATCTAGTACGGAATGCGGTAAGCTATTTATCTCCTTTTATAATACGGAGGCGGTTAAATGCGTAAATAAGGTTAAGTTTTATATAGTAGCGAGCCTTACTTAATTAGTTTAGTGTCTCTTAAATTAATGGGAGCGGGTACTAATTCTTAATGGTAATAGCGTTAAAAGCTTAGTAGTCTATATAGAAGCGCAGACCGCCGCTAGGTTTCTTAGTAAAGATTATAGGTATAGCTATAGGCGAAAAGCTTGCTCTGATAAATCCTTTACTTAGGTGTTTGTCTAAGTACTTCCGTAATACTTGGAGTTTATTTTAGGATATTTTGTATAAGGGTCTAAATCCTAGCTGTTTTCCTTCTTTAAGTACGATCTTATAGTTATATGGTTAGTGTTCTGCTAGCTTATTAGCTTTCTTTTGTGAAAATACTTCTAGGTTGTTATAGTGGCATACTAGTACTTTTATGGCAGGGTTAGTGTGTTTCTTTAGTGCTAAGGCCTTTTTAATATCGGCTATTATAACAGCGAAGATTGTATATTTAGGTTTCTTAGCAAGTTGTGCTAATAGAGTAGCTCCAATTATATAGATGTCTAAGGTGTTAAATAAGCTTAGATTATTCTTAGTTTCTTATATAGTTTCTTATTTGGGTTTAAGCTTAGTGTTAGGTATAGAGTTGGTATTAGATTTAGGTTTGGGTTCTTTAAGTATCCTTTTTATAGTAGAATACCAGTTCTTCTGGTACTTTTGTATATTAAGCTTAAGCTTCTGCTTGGTTTGGGGTGTAGCAGTTAGAGTCAGTTTATATAGTCTAGTATAATTTCTGGGTTCTTGGTGAATGTCGGTAGAAATCTTATATTGGTGGAATTTAGTGGAATTCTCGGGTAGGTAGAATTGGGTAGACTTTTTAGGTATAAGGTGGATGTTAGTAGAAATTTTAGACTAGTAGATCTTAGTGGATTTTCTAGATTTCAGTTTGGGGTCTAAGTAGTAAGTCGTAAGACACTTCTGCTTGCAATAGAAGGCGGTAAATAGAAGCTTAAGGTTGTCCTAATTAATAGTTACCTTATATAGCTTTATCTAGGGTTGTTTAAGGATTACTAAGTAACCTAGAGTAGTAATAAAAAGCTTAATCAGTTCTTTGTGGTTTAGGTATTAGAGTCTTAGGAATACTATATAGGTAATACGGCCTAAGATAGTACGTTTGCCATTAAATCCAAATACGTTAATATACTAGTTAAGGGGGGTTAGAGTAAAACTATTGTCTTACGCAAAGATCTTATTAATAAATCCTATACTACTAGCTCCTATATTAATTAGGACTTGAGTATTAACCTATTAATTATTCTGCTAAAGACGACAGTTAATGGTTATGCTGTAATTCTAAGAGTTAGAGTTCGTAATATCTAAAGCATTTAATAAGATCCTAAGGCAGTGCTGTTCTAGAGAGTGACTTAGCTTTAGGACCTTCCTTTTAAAGGTAATTAGGGTGGAGTTCTTATAGCGTATTAGTTATAGCTTCGTCCTTATAAGTGGTGCTTACTGGATACGGGGCTGGAACTAGGTGGAGATTAGGGACGGTAACTAGAGGATTAATATGGTAAACGGCTGCTAGTGTTAGCTATTTGTAATTCGAGTTGGGGCATAGGGACAGAGTAGTGGTTGGAGAGGTAGGAGCTACTTTTATACTTAAAATAGAGGCCTAGCTTAGTACGTTATTCTTATTTAGAGGACCCTAGTAGGGCGTATCCTAGGGTTCTAGTGTTAATATCTATAGCATTAGGGTGCTTAGGCTAAGACAATAACTTAATAGATATTTATAGGTTTGTTATATTATATTAAGGAGCGGACTTTGGTGTTAGGCGTAGTATATTATTATATTATTTATTAATAACGTTTGCGTAGGCGTTAAGAGCTCCTGGTAGGTCTATACCTATTAGGGAGGTTTTTAGTTTAGGGCTTAGGGATTTAATAAGGCTGTTAATTAGTGTGGAGTCGTTCCAGCTTGTTTCTTTTACATAACGGTTAAATTTAGAGAAGTATACTAGGAAGCTTTTTATTCCTTAAGTTATATAGTTTATCTTTCTCTAAGCAGTAGCTTGGTGGTTTAGGTCACCATATATAGCTTTAAAAAGTATAATTAGGCTTAATACTAAGTTTGGTTAAAGAGGTTTAATAAGGTCAGCTATATCTCCTCCTAATTAACTTAAGGCGTAGCAGAGTTGGTTGGCTTTAGTTAGGTAGCAGTTAGCGTTACTAGTTAGCTTATTTTTAAGCCAGCTTAGGAATAATTGGAGTTCTTATTATTTACTAGTAAATATTAGAGGGTCTAGTAGTCGTTCAGATTATTACAGTGCAGTAGTTAGTTTAGGGTAAGTAACTACTATAGGTTTAGGGCTCTCGTTCCGCGTGTTTATTTTTAGAGATAATATTTGGTTTTAGGGCCCTAATATAGGCATCTTAAGGGTACGGATTTCTTCTTAAAGGTCTTTAATTAATTGCCGGTGTTATGCTTCTTGTTTAGCTTATTATTAAGTTAAAGTGGCTTAGTTCTGTGCAAGGGCATCTATAAAGGACTTCTGTATTTCTGCCAATTGTTCTTAGGGTGCGGATATAATACCAATAGCTATTATAGGGGCTTTGGGGTCGTTCTGCATTTTAGAGGGTAGTATATAGGGTTAACGCAACGTAGTGTTATAGAGTAAGTATAAGCAATGATAATATATAGCGAAGTAGATATTATTAAGCTATATATATGAACTGTATAATAAAGTTAAGACGTTACATAAGGAAAGAAGGTAAGAAAATGGGAGAAAAGGGGTATATATTATTAACTTAGTTGCTTGGTTAATATGTGCACGGGGTGGAATAGGCTTCAGGTTATAGTCCTAGCGGATCTTAGCGGAATGTGGCGGAATATGGTAGAGAACGGCAAATTGCCGTAGATTGCTGTTACGTAATAGTAAATTGCCTCAGATTGCCGTTATATGTCTTAATTAACTGAGTCGTTAATATGGAGGTCAAGACGGTGGAAACAGGTAGACGTGTGTAAGGTGTTATGGAGGTGTCCTGTGACACCGCGGCATCTCCTTTTAGGCGGCTTATAGCGTAGCAAAGTTAACTATTAGGGGTAGGGTAGTGATTAATATTACCATTTAGCTTATTCTAAAGTTGGTTAAGGAAAAAGTATAGCTTACTTCTCTTACTAGAATAGGCAAGAGGATTAGGGAGGCGTTTAGATAACTTTTTTTAGGGGTATTAATTGGCAAATTTAGGGTTAAGGAGTTAGTTTTAGATGCGTTCTTCTTATCTGGTATTTATAGGTTAATACTAATAGGGATAGGTGGGGGCGATAGTATAGTAGATAGTAGGTTATAACAAATCTCTTTAACTTTCTTTCTTAGGGATTAGACTGTCTTGTAATATTAAGCTTCTTATTAGGTAAGAGCGTCTATAAAAGCCTCTTGGAGACTTTTTATTTATTTGGTAAATAGAGCGCGTAAGTTATTTATGGATAAGGGGGTTTCCAGGTTATTATATATATTAGTTAAGGTAGGATGGAGTATATAGTTTAACGTAATATAGTATTACAGAGTGAGTATAAGCGACAATAATATATAGCAAAGTAGATATTATTAAGCTATATATATAAACTATATAATAAAGTTAAGACGTTGTATAAGAAGAGAAGGTAAGGAAACGGGAAGAAAGGGTATATATTATTAATTTAGTTACTTAGTTAATACATACATAGAGCAGAATAGGATTTAAGTAGCGGTCCTGGCAGAACTTGGCAGGATTCGCTAAACTTGGCAGAATATGGCAGAATGCGGCAGATTGCCGTAGATTGCCGGCAGATTGCCGGCAGATTGTCGTCTCGCGGTCGGTCTCTTCTTGCTACGTCGGTGGAAATAGGGGGAAATAGGTGGACGTGTATAAGGTGTTACGGAGGTGTCCTATAACAATAATATATTAATTATTAGTAAAGATAAGGCCAAGATTAAGACCCTAAAGACAAGTTTAATAAGAAGATTTAAGATAGAGGACTTAGGCCCTATAGAATACTTTATAGGGGTAAAAATAACTTAAAATAGGAAGGAAGGGACGATTACCCTATACTAGGATATATATATTAGCAAGATCCTTAAATAATATAGCATAGAGAATTGTCATCTAGTTAATACGTTAATAGTAGCTAGAGCTACTAAATTTATAGTACCCTTTAACGGACAGGCAACGGTTAAAGATACTAAGCTTTATGCATTAAAAATTGGCTCCCTAATATATCTAGCAATCTAAACTAGACCGGATATCGCATATAGAGTCTCTATACTTCTACGATTTCTATTAAACCCCTCTCTACAGCATATAAAAGCTGTAGATTGGATACTTTAATACCTGTAAGGTACGAAGCTCCTAGGAATTGAATACTAGGGGTACGTAGGTAATCTAAAGACACTCCTTTACAGATATTGCGATGCGGATTTCGCAGGTAATAAGTTAATGCGGAAGTCTATCTTAGGGAATATATGCTTTTTCACTAGTAGAGTTGTATTATGCTTATTAAAGAGACAATAGATAGTAGCACAGTCTACTACTAAGGTAGAGTATTACGCTCTGGCCAAAGCCGTATCTAAAGCACTTTGGCTAAAGCAGATCATAGGCCAGATAATATACTTAGGTACGGATATTAAATTAGTATATATATATAGCAACAACTAAGGCTCCTTAAGCTTGGCTAAGAACCCCGAGTTTTATAATGGACGAAGCATATTAATATTAAACACTACTTTATTTAAGAGCACGTTATAAAGGGAACGGTCGATCTGTAGTATACTATAAGTTTAGAGATAGCAGCTAATAGTCTAACTAAACCTCTTTCGGCCGCAAGTTATGTAAAGTTTATAAAGCGGCTAAGAATAAAGATTATTAAGATTAATTAAACCTATTTAGAGTATTAAGTTAGTTAAATACAAAGGGGTATATTAGTTATTGTCTGTAACTAATATAATAAAGCCTTATAGGAAACACCACGGTGGACTTGTTATTAGGCTAGGTTATATAGGTAAACAGGAAGTCAACAATATAACAAGTATAAATAATAACTGGTAAAGCAGTTGCCTAACAGATTAACTCTAATTATATTCTAAGATTTACTACAAAGAAAGGAACTATTTAGGTAGGGACTATGGGTCCTTAAATACACAACTATATGCCTAAGAAAGTCCTTGCTCCGCCTGCTCTGTCTACTCTATTTACTTTATTATAGATCTTATAGATTATATAGATTATATAGATTATATCACGTGACCTTAGTTACCATTTCTTGTCATATAGTTCTACCAGATTTATCCTAGACTATGCCCTTATTAACTAACTAGCTTCTTCTAACTCTTCTCTAAGTAGTTATAATATTGTACTTAAAGCGTCTATAACACCATCTCCCTCCTCTTTATCTTCGTCCTTAAAGATTCCTAATATCTCTAAGTCGTCTACTAGAGGTATAATGTCCGTCTAATTAACTTGGTTAATATCTTTACTTATTATACCTAAAGCTCCTTTTTCTTCTTCTACAGCCTATTAGTCTTATACCATTACTGCAATATTATCTCTTAGTAAAATAATGCCGTCTTTATATTCTTATTATACAAAAAAGGGGTTAGTTTATGTTATACTGGCGAACCCTTTATCTCGGCAACCTTCTTTTTATTTAAAGTGCACTAAGGCAAACATTTAGTTGTCTTGCAATGTCCGTTCTATTTCTAACGCTAAGTATACGCATCCTATTACTTGTAAGAGTCTTTAAGTACCCTTATTAATAGCTACTAGGGTCCTAGGTTTAATCTACCACTATAAAACTTAATAACAAGCTTTCCATAGCGCTGGCTAAACTTTATTATTTTTATAAAGCTAAGTAAGAGGCCGCTGCTACTTAATAGCGTACTCTAGACTCTCGTCTTGCTGCTTCTACTTAGTTAATCCATCTTAAGAAGGTGTGTAAAAAGGTGCGTTCTAAGAAGTAGAAACTTATAGAACAAGGCCTTTAGGAACTTGGTAATAAAAGAACAAAAGTTCCTTTAATAGGGAGGGAAATAACTCTAAATACCTTAGCAGGTGCTCCTCTTAGGTCCCCTTTAGGTGACTTATTCTTTAGTAACTCTTCTTTATTAATACTTCCTAACCCTTTCTCTTTTAATACTCCTATACCTTTTCTATAGCGTTCTTTAAGTTATCTAGTAGCTCCTAGGTAGTCTTATTATAGCCTATCCACTTAACTTTATACTACATTTTACTATTAACGTCCTTATAACTAATAATCTTTAAAACTTCCCATTTATCTTCCTCTTGTCCTTTATATGTATCTGTCTTATAAACTAGTGGCTTAATATTTCTATATGCTGGCTCTAGCATTATAATGTGCTATATAGGGTAGATCTTTATCTTTTCTAGTAAGTTAAGTCTATATATAACTTCTAAGATTTTTACTTTAACTGTAAATAGTCTTAGTCTAATATAGTCCAACTTCTTGCTTGGTTATTAACTTTTAAAATTTTTATATAGTAGCCATACTTTATCTCCCTCCTTAAGATCTAGTCCCTTAGATCTCTTAGTATTATAGTACCTTTTCATTCTTTCTTGTACTAGTTTAGCTATTTCCTTAAGGTATATATAAAGATTTATTAAGTTCTCCATTCTTTGCTTAGCTGTGCTACTTATTTTCTTTACTTATTATAGTAATAATAACATTCTTAGCTTGTATCCGTAATTCGCCTTAAAAGGTAATATGCCTATCCCTTCCTATAGTGTTGCATTATACGCGAACTATATAACTAGTAATAATAATACCCAATTATTCTATGCGTAATTAACATAGTACCTTAGATACTATTCCAATATTTAGTTTAGTCTCTCCGTTTAACCATCTATTTATGGGTAATGTGCTATTAACATTACTGCTTAAACCCCTTGTTCGGCTAAAAATACCTCCCAAAATACTGCTATAAATCTTAGATCTCTATCCAATATAACTTTTACTAGTGCTCTATGTCTTACAAACACTTCTTTAATATAGATTCTAGCTATATCCTCTACTAAGATTTCTTCTATACACGCTATAAAGTAGCCCTACTTAGTTAACTTGTCTACTATTACTAAGATTACGTTGTAATCTTGTCTGGTAATAGGATCTTTTAACTTTAGTAACTTTATAATAAAGTCCTATAATATAACTTCCCACAGTCTTTCTAGTACTTTAACTAGTTATAGCTTTCTATACAGCTTATACCTGATTAGTTTATTTCTTTAGCAGTCTAGACATTCCTTTATAACTTATTTTACTAGTTCCCAAATTCCTTAAATAATATACTCCTCTTAAAGTCTTAATACTAAGCTTATAGCTCCATTGTATCCTTAAGTCATTCCCTTATAAAACTCTTCCACAAACTCCTTTATAACTGTTTTTAGTATATACATAGCCTCTTAGTGCTTATACTGCTCTACCTCTAAATCCTTACTCTATGCTTCTTAAATCCTTTATAACCACATACTTTCCGGTATCTTATAGGTCCTTTCTTCTCTTATTACTCCAATTTTTGGATAATTATACCTAATCAATCCATCTTTATCTTTACGTAACATTGCCCCTAAACCGTCGAAATCGGACTCTGCACCTATACGTGGTGACGGCTACAAACCTGGGTCTTCGAAGATCAGATCTAGAGCCAACACAGAGACGTCGTACAGCGTGCGGACAGGACCTGGTGGTGGTTGTGGGCGTTAAGGGCGGTGGTGAAAAGTTTTTGGATGGTAAGATCTTGAAAACCACCACTGTTGGCCCTCTACAATACGACGACTACTACACTGTTCTATCTAGGGCACCTGTACGATCTAACATGGATAAATAGTACTTGATAACATCCCCCGACCTCTAATTAAAAGCATCGACGACCTTATATTGACGAATAAGTAAACGCGCGAATGAACGAACGAACGAGCAAATATACGGCCCCTCCTAACCCCTAGGGCGATCGCCCGCGGAGCATGCGGTCACTCGCCGTTTTACTGCCATAATACTATAGCCTGGATTGCAACCCATGGTTTTCCTTATCTTCTTTTAACGGAGTAGTAACCCTTTAAAAGGGCCTAGCTGGGGCCTAGGCATAAAAGATACCCAATACAATATATCCCGCTGCTTGGTATTACGGTAGTTAGAACAGATAAATCCCCCTTACGCCTTTAATGGCTCTAGGGGGGGGGAGGCAAGGCGTATATAGCAATAGTCAATAAGAGATAGCATACAGGGGATAGTTAAGATATAGGAGAGGCAAATACACGGCAATTAATTGGTAAGGCCTAGCTAGGGCGTAGTAAACCCTAGCTTTAGATAAGCTAGAGAAGGAAGCAGTGGTTCCTAAGGAGTTCAAAACATCTAAGGAGGAGGACGTGCTATAGGCCCGCAGGGCCGCAGCTACGTGCAAACATGGCAAATCGGGGTTTTTTATCCTACTGAGGCTGCTCATAGGGTTTTTCCTCCCCTAACTACAGGGGTTTTCTTCCTGTAAATACATAAGTTTTCCCCCCTGTGCGGAGTAGTCTGCGTGGGCCAGTAGGATCCGTATTAGACGTTAATTAAAGAGTTACTACTACTACATTGCCCCTAACAGCTTTTCTTTGTTTTATAACTCTGCCTTTCTACTAAGCGCACCTACTCTTGCGTTTTTAGTACCCTTAGTATACTAAATTTCAAAGTAATATTTTATAAGCATTTTAGCCTATCTAATTTGTCTTTAGTTTAGTTCTTTTATTATTAGGAATCCTATTAGGTTCTTATAGTCCATTTTAACTATAAATAGTTTCTCTATGCCTTATAACAATGCTCTCTACTTCTTAAGTACTGTAACTATACCTAACAACTCCTTGTTATAGATATTGTAGTTTAGTTCTAGTGGTGTTATCTTCCAACTATAGTACGCTACTAGGTGCCATCCGTCTAGATACTTCTATAGTAGGCATGCTCCTAATACAAAATCTAATACATCTATTTCTATAACCGTGTCTAACTTTAACTAGTAGATCTTAAGGACTAGATCTTAGGTAAACAACTCCTTAAGTTCCTTAAACAGCTTCTTTTACTTACTACCCTATGTCCATAGTTCCTCCTTTTTTATAAGTCTTATAAACGGCTTAATATTCTTTAACTACTGTGCTATAAACCTCCTATAGTAATTATAAAACCCTAGAAATAACCTTAACTGTATAACGTTCTCTAGTTCTTACCAACTTACTATAGCTTCTACCTTTTTTTAGTCCATACTAATCTTGCCTAGCTTAATAATAAATCTAATAAAATTAGTCTTCCTAATAAAGAACTTACATTTCTTAATTGCTACTAGTATCTTTTCTTCTTATAGTCTCTTTAAGACCCATTTAATATGTTTTTCATATTCTTTCTTATTTATTAAGTAAATAATAATATTGTTAAGGTATACCATAACAAACTTATTAAGGTGTTCTCCTAATATACTATTAATTCTTTTTTAAAACGTTACCGGTGTATTTATAAGCCTAAACTGCATTACTAATAGCTTATATAGTCCTTCCTTTGATCTAAAGGCTGTCTTCCATTTATCGCCTTCCTTAATCCTAATTTAATAGTACGCCTACCTTAGATCTATCTTTGTAAAGATCTATACATTACCTATCCTGTCTTAGATTTTACTAATTAAGGGTAAAGAATACCTATCCTTTCTTATAATACTATTTAACTGTCTATAGTTAATACATATCCTAAGTTTTCCATTTTTCTTTAGGATAAATAACACTAGATATCCTACTAATAACTATAATAGTCTAATATATCCCTTTAATAGGTTCCCCTAGACAAACTCTTTAAGCGCTACTAACTTGGTTTTAGTAAGCTTATAGATTAAAAAGAACTTTAGACTTATTCCTAGTTCTAACTCTATCTTATAGTCCTATACTATATACTCTAATAGCTTCTTACTTTCTAGGCTCTATAACCTTTTACTATACTTATGGTATCTTTTTGGTATATAACTTAAGCTTCGCTTAGTTTCTTTATAAGTTGCTCTAACCTAGTACTATACCATCTTAGCATATTATTGCGTCTTATGTTATTATATATCTTTAATATTAACCTATCCTATAACCCAATTAATTCTTAGATTATACTCCTATAACTAAGGCATTCCTAGTATTGCCTTATCCTTTCCCAATGGTAGGATATTAAAAGATATCTTAACTAGTCTTCCTTTAATGGTTAACTAAATTGGTCCTATTTTAAGATTAATAATACCTCCTCTTTAGGCTATTAGATCTTCTAAAATTATTATTAATGGGTATATGTGTTCTTTCTATCTATATAGTAACCCTATCCTTTTAACTACTGCTAGTGATATATAGTTTCTTATTGCTCCACTATCTACTAGTGCTTTAAACTTGTAATCTTACTAACTAACTATTAAATTTAGGTGTCGTCCTATAATTCCCTTAAGGGTCTAAGGCTCTACTACTGGCTCCCTCTAGTCCTATAGGCCTCTGCTTTTCCCAACTGTTAACTATTTAATCTTAACTATACTTGGTCCTTCTACGGCTAATACTTAGTTCTTTTCTTTTCCTCTATATGCCATAGATAAGTATTCTCTAGGCCCTCCCACCACTATTATCCGTCTAGGTATTCTTCTGTAAGGAATCTTCCTGGTTAAAGTATTAAGTCTCCTAGCTCTTAAACTTCTACTAGGTGCCAACTATATATATACTTAGCGTCCCTATACCTCTTTTTATCTATTATCTAATATATTCTTATTAGATACTTACAGTACTTATCTTTAGGTGTCCTGTGTATATTATATATATTATCTATATATACAATCTATGCTAATGTATAATGCGCCAGGTGTATAGGGTTAACTCTTAGCTTCTCCTTATCCTTAAGTTTAACCCTCTCCCGCGTTAATCTAAACGTTACTATATTGTTTACTGGTACTAATACCTATATTATCTCTCTCCAGTCTATAGCCTATTCATTTAGGTTCTTTAATATTATAACTAACGCCCCTTTTATATAGCTTATCTATTTCTTAGATATTGCTTAATCTAGTATAACTTTTTTATCTAGCCACATACAGAAATCTTCCTACTTATTATTTCTGCGCTACTGATACCACTTCCAGTATAGCTTAATAAGTATATATAACCTGTCTGTAAGGAAGTATTTCTTTATTGCTGCATTATTGTAACCTTTAGTATGTCATTCTATAAACCTGATTAGAATCCCTAGATCCTCTTCTTATTCTAGTTTATCTAACTACTTAGTTCTTAGCGTTCCTACCCTTTGTGACGGTGCTGGAGCGCGTCACCTGCTACATTGCCGTTTTCAGGGCAATTCGCCGCGTTTCTGGGCAATCTACCAGCACTACTTATAGAGCTAGCCAATTAGGATTTTCTATGCCCGGTATGGAAAATCGCCATTGGCTCGCTTGCTACTAGCGCCTTGGCAACCCCTTATATCTTATTAGTCTCCGACAGTCTCCTTCTCCTTCTTCTCCTTAGCTTAATATTCTTGTATAGTAGCAATCTATAAGCTTTGGTTCAGAAGCATTTATATAGGCCCGTTACATTATACTAAGCTCTCCCGACATTGCCTGGGAAGGCCTTAATAATATCCCACCCTAAAAGAAGACCTTCGTCTGCAACAACGCGTTAACGCGTTATACTCAGACATTAAAAAAAACTTACACTACTATACCTGAGAAGGCCTTGACAATATCCTACTTTATAGGCCAGACCATACTTAACCTACACCCCCAGAATTAAAACTGGGTAGTACGATTCTGATAAACCTTAGGAAGCCAATAATGGCGCCTAAAGCGAGCTTATCTAAAAGACCTGCCTCTACTTAAGAGGAACACAAGATCCAGTTAGGATTAGAAATTAAAGACAATGATAATGTTATAGGTGTATATAAGCAGATTTGTGCCCTTATAGCTAATTAGAAGGTTAATTATCTTTAAGCCTAAAGCACGCAAGAGACTCTAAAGGAGATCCTAGAAAGCCTTACTGCCTTATAAAATAGCCCAGCCTCCCCTATATAAAGCCTTAGCCAACCCATTTACTTAACTAAATACAATACACTAGAGAGTACGAACATAATAATAAAGCAGTTAAAGTCCGTTAAGCTCCCTAACCCCCCACTATTATTAGACGGCATAGACCTAACCTTTAAGAACTAGAGAATTTAGGTATAAGGAAAGCTTTATATTAACCATAACCATTTCCCCTCTAAAGAAGCTAAAATACTCTACCTCTTTGGTTAAACTATTGGGGACACCCAGCGACACCTCTAGGCTAAGTTTAAAGATAAGTTACCTGTTTGGTTTACATCTATTAACAAGATAATATAGCATCTAGCTGCTATCTATATTAATTTAAATAAAGTACAGGATGCCTATTATAACTATAATCGCCTAATAATAAAATTAAACTAATCCTTTACTAAGTTCTAGACTTAGTTCTTACACCTAGCAGGCGAAGGCCAGGTCCCCCCTATAAACTACCGTTTAGACCTATATAATAAGCTAACGGTCTAACTACAAGAGAAGATCGCGGTAGCCTTGGACAACCTACTAACCTACTAAAAACTTGCAGCTTAATATTTGTCGCTAGATTTAGAACTAAAATAAATTAATGCTTGTTCTAATTAACTAAAGCAGCCCTGTAGTGACTGTAACCTATCTACTATACCAACAGGAGCTAGCGTTGGAAGATAAACTATAACTATCCTTACACTAAAAGCGGTTATAACTACCTACCCTTAAGCCTCGCCTGACTTATTACGTACTACACCTTTAGTTAATGCTTATTGCAATACCCTAATTAACCCTACTATGGTTATGTGCTTTAATTGCAGAAAGGATGGCCACTTTGCCATATCCTACCTAGAGCTAAAGGATATAGGTAATATTAAGGAGATAGAGGAAGAAGAAACGTCTAATAAGTTAGGAAAAGAACGTCAGGAAAAAATTTACCAGCATTTTTACAGCATTTGGCAGCATTTGGCGGCCAAATGCGCATTTCGCGCACTGTAACGTGTAGCGTATAGTATTGACTAGAGTGCGGCACAGTGCCGCATTTAACAACACAGTGCAGCTAATTGCGCATTTATAGCCACCTGGGCAAGTAGTACCCCTACCCTATTAAGCTTTTTTTGCACTTAATGCGCAATTAATATATAATGCCCTTCTTACGCATTCTGTATATCTTACTCACTTTAAGTAATAAATAAGCGTTGCTCTTCCCGCGCAGTTAGTGCAAAATTAATTATATTATTTTAGACAATTTAATATAATATGGCAACGGTTCTTTTCTGCCTCCCTCCCTCCCTACCTACCTATTTACCTACCTGCTTACCTACCTACCTGCCTGCCTACCTACCTGCCTACCTGCCTACCTACCTGCCTACCTACTTACCTACCTATCTATCTACCTACCTACCTACCTACCTACTTACCTACCTACCTACCTGCCTACCTATCTACCTATCTGCCTACCTATCTACCTACCTGCCTATCTACCTGCCATCTACCTGCCACCTACCTATTTATCTGTCTGTCTGCCTACCTACCTACCTACCTGCCTGCCTGGCTGTGTTAGTATCTGATTTAATTTAGGAGAGGGGTCGGCCTGATTAAAGGTTCTGATTTAGTAATAGGCCGATATTAGAGCTCTGGTTTAATTTAATTAATCAATTAATTAAATTATTTGTAGTGTTCGCTGGCTAGTTGTTTAAACAGTTGTCGTCTGGTTCTGGTAACGGTCGTCTAGTTCTGGTAACGGTCCTCTACTGGCTGCCGTTCTGGTGCCTCCCTAGGTAGGGAGGATATAAGGAAGGAAGAAAAGGCAAAAATTAAGGTGGCTATATAGGGGTATACTTGGCAGAGGCACGTGTAGAGGCGATCGGGAATATAGCGGGGACCCGACGCAGAGCCTTTGTACACAGAGTTTCGCGCAGGGCCTCGTGCAGAGCCTCCGTACGTGGAGCTTCGTGTAGAACTTTATGCAGAGCTTATAGTTACCTCAGCAAGCTCAGACGCGATTCTGTTGGTGCGGATTTTCAATCGGTCCGCAAGCTTACTAACTACGTTTGTGCGAAACCACCAGAATCACGTCTGAGCCACATTTCCGAGGGTTCTTACGCG
>Ga0307507_10001330_pt1 | contig 55180 bp, 54 predicted proteins | sample 7_EM_MG_FD_207223 | JGI IMG/M metagenome (GOLD analysis project Ga0307507, IMG submission 207223) | Populus trichocarpa ectomycorrhiza microbial communities from riparian zone in the Pacific Northwest, United States - 7_EM | ecosystem: Host-associated > Plants > Roots > Unclassified | place... | reverse complement strand
AGGCCTCTAAGGAGACGTCGGCTACATAGATTTAGTACTACACCATGCCAAGACTGGTGATATTACCTATATCTAAGATATCGCAATTATTCATTCATATCGCGATATTTTGATTGGCTTATGAATTGAATATGATATTTGGCCTATTTATTCATTCATTCATCATCGACAACGCTGGGAATATAGTCAGTTAGCGCGGCAGCTTGGTTGGCGTTTGAGCTGAACAAGATATCATGGCTGTCAGCGTTGTCAAGGATGAACAGCCATTGGCCCGCCTCTTCTTGGCTCAGATATCTTTTGACGGCTTGTTTGACGTCTGCCTTCTCGTCTGCCAGTCCAGGGATACAAAGTAGCTGTGCTATTTCTAAGAAAGCGTGCTCGAAACTCTCTTGACTAATGGCCGGCACCTATAGAATGGAATAATTTGGATGGGTCTCTCTCACTTGATAAGCAAACTCGAGGGCGATTTGAGTCTTCCCAACGCCTCCGAGGCCGACAATGGCAACCCTTTGACAATAACCATCGATGAAAAGTTTCTCTTTAAGCGCGTTAAGCTGCTCATGGCGGCTGACAAATTTTGCGTTTCTCGACAATGGGAGGTATGAAAATGGCTTGTGAGGTGCTTTCACACCATGTGCGAAGTGAGCTTCAATCGTTTGCGGGAGGTTACCATCTATTGACAAAGGCCCGCAGTCAGCTTGGGATGGCTAGGATCATATTATGCTATTTTAAAGTATACAGTGATCAGAGTCTAACCTTGCTTGATATGACTCGCTTGCATCTCTGATCTTGACATATCTATCACTAGATTCCCCTGCAACCTTTGGATTTCTCGAATTACATCCTTGTATGCCTTCTGTTGTGAATTCGATAACTTTGTCATGTCCTTTACATATATTAGCGAGTGCCTTGTACGTCTCGAGGCACCCTTGCTCACCATATGATTTGCGTGAATTGGGTAGTGAAGCTCTCCGGTTATGATAGCGGATTCCTTAGGAACTATGAATGATTTGCCAACTGGAAGTTGTTCGTAGAAACAGACAATCTCAATCTTTGATCCTTCTTGCTTTCTTTTCTCGAGAACGTTATGAAAAGAGTCCTGTACATTAGACAATGTCTCAGACCCGCGCCGAAGTAGCTTGACAATGCTGTGGTTGGCGGGCTTAACGATATTAACAATGTCTGTAAGGACAGCGCCCCATTTTGCAAGATCAGAGCCGTGGTGTGGGGTCCCTAGAAAACAGATCCCTATGGTGCATGTCTCAATCATTCTAAGATGGTGAAAGCGAGATTCTCTAGAAGTGGATAGCGCGCGCTGTGTCACGAGGCCACCAAGACTATGAACGACGAAAATAATCTTCCTGTTTGCCTTGCTTGATGTCAGCACATAGTTGAGTTATTATACACTCCCAGAAAAGACTGGTTAGTTAAAGCACGTACTGCCATTCCCGTCCTGTAACCTGCCAGACTTCCTAGGAGGTCATTGGCGAAGCCAGATACTCCGTCCTGCGCGGCATGTGTCCAGAAGTTAACGACGTCGGCATCGTAGCCGAAGGTCATTACCCGCGCGTCCACAAGATCTCCTTTAACGAGATCTCTCGGCCAATGTACGCCGCTCCCAGTATGAAACCATGTTGTGTATGCATTGCCCGTCAATCCATGTACAAAAACGATATCGACAACCGCAGAGGGCGGATCATAATGCAGCTTTATCCCATAACTGTCGTTCCCCTCAAACCTCTCAGCGCCACTGTTGCCCGGCTGAGGTACGACAGGTTCATTAGGATGTTGAGGCGACTGTCCTCTCAAGGTTAGATTAGTGCTCCGGCTGCTGTTACTTGCTAAAGCTGGAATAGAGGCATTAGTTTCCTCAGGCTGCTCCGAACCCTCGCTGCTACGTTGTAGAGTATGCGTCGTGACAGCAAGGCAGTTGCTTGTTGAGGACGGAGGATTGGAAGAGTTTAGTCTAGGTTGGGGGGGTTTAACCCTTTTGAAGGGATTTAGCTTCTTCAGAGAAAACGTCATGCTTGTTTGATAGCGCCAACCGGGTCCCCTGTGAACACTGAGCTATCGCCTTTGGCCTATCGCCTGGGATTCTTACACGCCATTACTTTGGAGATACCAGGAACGGGCTCATGCTTCGGCCTGCGTGCCCATTTACCTAGTCTAAGTCATATAATACTTCGGAACTTAAAGTGGTAATGCTGGGGCTGGGATGAGTTGTACGTCGGGCTTCCATGTCACAAAGTCTGCAAAGCGCGCTGAGGCTGGAGCGCTTGGGTGGCTTGAGTGCCAGGGTCCGTGGGCTTGGAGCAGAGTGCATGTCATAAACCGATGAAGTTTCAAGTCGGATGGATCACTACACTTGCGCAGATCTAGCTCTAGAAATCTATGCAAATATGCGATACTGCCAGACGCTCGTCCTTTAAATCATGATTTTCGTGCTATTTCTTATTTAGAAACCTGGCACGATGCCTGGTATAGTTCTAGATACACTAGATACATGCCTGTGGGGCTGAAATTAGCCCGATTCTCACTATACGGTTACAGCCGCTATAGCCTTCTGAATTTGCTGGTATTGATTGGGCTTGAAGAAAACCTAGGCTTAGACTTATATGAATGCTACTTATCTCTATAGCTAGTGTATATAAATCGTTATTATTTTCAGCAGTCCGGTCCGTATAGACTATGTAGCAGATAGATGCAAGAGGGCCAAGGGATATTTTGCTATTTATTTAGCTTTTTCAAATGCGTTCAATATCTGTCTCTGACCTCGACAAAGTTTCTATTACTGAGCTACAGTAGCGGTTCAGGCAGCCTTAACCGTCAAACCTCCTTCAGCCACTCCAACCGCCCAATATCGCCACCCAGCTGGAAATACTCATAGTAAGTTATCATATCCTGAGCATCTACGCACGCATGCCTGACTTCAACCTCCCGGTCCTCTCCTGCCACCATAAACGCGTCCATAGAAAAAGGGCGGCTGTCTGCATCTCTCTCCACTGCTTTCCGCCACCTCGTCTAGCATATCTATGAATGCGTCGACGTCGTCTCCAAAACCGGCCTGTTTTGCGATGAACGTGAAAAGCGTTTTCATCTGGAATCCCACATCATCGTCGAGCTCGGCAATAAGGCGGATGTCGCCCTTAAAGCTTGGATGATTACGGCCAATAACGCGGAGGAAGGACTGCATAGAAGTGATGTCATAGAAGACGAATTGTAGTCTGGGGAGGCAGTACTTGTAAAAGAGAGACTTTGCTTCGTGGTGGATCTGTTGATTGACGAGGAAGATGCACGTATAAGCGTTCAACTCTGAAGGTTCTGTGATAGGAGGGCGGTTTCTCGCAGGAGATCTCCATAATAGAATAAGTAGATCTCGTCTCTAATTTCTCTTGGGAGATCAAGGAACGAGGTACGTCGAGGATGAGTTCTTTTGCAAGGCCATAGCTAAGGCTGTGACACGCAAGGTATTGTAACTCTTTCTAGGCCGATCCGACCACCTGAGGGGTTATTCTGGGAGTTGCAGAAAGTTGCTGCAGCAGCTTCGGCAGGAGATGTGCAGAGTTCGTTTCCCCAGCGAGGTATAGCTCATTTGCTTGTTTATCGAAAGCCAAGTCTTCCCCTCGGGTTTGTGGTCCTGAATTCCCTGTGCTGATCTATAAGCGAGAAGCTGTCCTTAAAACAGAAGAGCTGAAACCAGTTGGGAGATCCCGTAAAGCTCTGACCCCTGTCCACTCAGTAACATCTATATAAGTTGAAGTTCGCCTCACTTATGAGCAAAACGATGCGCTCTGTTAGGATTGCTGTGGCTTTCTGGTCTTGGTGAATTTAGTGTTGCAACGCCCAATACTTGTCTTCTAAATCTAATATCGACCCCTGAGCGCTTGCCTCCATCAAAAGAAATCTAGGACTTCAGGAGGTAAGTTCCCTCCCGTACACTGCAAGTATAACACATTACTGAGAAAATTCAGCCATATCTCGAAGTTTAAAACTCCATTCCAACTAGGTCGTCGATACCAAGCCCATAATCACCCCATCATTGAATACCCAGCATGGATCAACGCGAATCTCTTTCTCAACAAGCCCTTGCTGATTCAAAATCCGCAAATACATCTCGATCGGACAAGCCGCAAAAGCGCAAAACATCCCGCGCTCGGCCCCAGCGGACCAACGTGCAGGGCAAGGCACCTCGCCGTACCGCCCCTGAACAGCAGTAGCGAATGACAGCCGCGCAAGAAGACTTTCTCCGTGAATGGATCCTCGAGCAAGATCTGCTAGGATTTCCTCCGTCCCGGGCCCGTGTCCGACAAATGGCGTACCGAATTCTGCGCATGTTTGGTGATGAGCCCCTGGACAACGGCTGGGTGCAGGAATATTGCAGCGCCATCCCATTGCCAAAATGTGTGTGGGCAAGCCAATTGAGGAATCTGCTAGGACCTGTGCGGCACAGCAGATTTTAGCATCTTATGATTATCTCGATACCTGTGGAGACGAATAAAGGTGTGTATATTACCGCACCCAATTTCGAAGAGAACGGTGTGGACCATGTATTGTATATATCAATTCACCGATTGGTTCGTGTCTTTTGACGGCCTCGGAGGACCTATACAACGTCGACGGTAATTAAATAGTAGGGGATAGAAATTCAGCTCGGGGAGACAGGCTAAAGTCAAGGAATCATTGGCAACTACATCAAAAAGGATAGACACCTCCACAATCGCAAACCACCCACCACTACCAACTGAACACAATCAGGCACCCTCATACTTGTCATGCCACGTAAACCCATTAATCCCCATCTCCATCCCCTCCTCCTGCCTCCCCAACGGCGTCAGATCCAGATAATGATATGTCCCAACCAACATCTCCACCTGCCTCCCATACCCCGAGTACGTATGAAAGACCTTCCCATCCCGCATCAAAAACACACTGACGCCCGGCAACTCCTGCCCCGTCCCCAACCTCTCCTTCGTCGCCTCCTCACTCATATAATTATACGACAACGGCTTCACATCCTCGTCCAACAAGACGTCAAAATCATAGTTAAACTCCGTCTCGAACGACGAGAACCACGGCACCTCCCAGCCCATCCGCTGCTTGAACGCCGCGATCTTCTCCGCCGGCGCCCGCGACACGAGCACCAGCGTCGTGTCGCGCGAGTGCAGGTGCGCGAGATGCCCGATGTTGTCGGCGACGACGGAGCAGCTGGAGCAGCCGGCGTCGCGCGCCGGGTTGAACATGTAGTGGTAGACGATCAGCTGGCGGCGGCCGGCGAAGAGGTCGGGCAGAGAGACGGGGGCGCCGGAGAGGGTGCGCAGGGTGTAGGGTTTCGTGATCTCGACCATGGGGAGGGAGCGCCGGGCGGCGGCGACGGCGTCGCGGGCTTTGGAGAGGGATTTCTCTTGCGCGAGGAGGGAGAGCCGTGCGGTAAGCCATTCGGGGCGTGATACGACCTAGGGATGCTGGGTTAACTTTGGGGTAAAGGGGGTCGAGGAGGTGGTGCTTGTGTATTGCTCACTGCAGTTGCCATGATGACGGCCTTGTATAATAGCTTTGACTTTGGAAGAGGACAAAGTGCGATGATTTAATGAAGAAGATGGCTCAATGTAAGCTGCTACTATGAAGATAATTGAAAGATAGAGAATAGATTAAAAAAAGAGAAGAGAGAGCCCTCTTTATACCTCTCCGATTCCATAACGACAACTGGCATCCTTCAGACGGCACAATCTGGCCACCGATTGCTGCACTCACCGATGACATTTCCATGCTCTTGCCTAAATACAGTTTGTTCTCTATATGTGTGACCGCATATCGCCAGACGTGATGGAGGGGCACACGCCAATTACACGCGCTGTCACGCGCCTGAGGTTTCCGGCCAGGATCTCTGCATGCGCCACCTCGTATACACGTTGTCTGCCTGATGACTCCCCACAACTCCAGTCCTTTTTGCTCGCATCAAATGCGGGGGGACTGCTAATCTACGTCAATAGGTGCTGTGTAGACTCGGGCAAGTGAGTAATCATGAGTCATTTCGACATGGATGGAGGGTTGTTTTATGGAGTTCGTACGATGTGTTTATAAGCAATACTTGATGTAGATCATGTTGAAAATAGAGTAGGGAAGCCAAAGGAGGATGGTGAGGGGAGAATGGGACGTAGAGAAAGCTCCAAAGCTTCATTCTAACCTACCGCGCTGCAAACCATTCTAGAAAGTTGACGCCGCTCTAGCCCCTGACCTTATCTAAGATATTAGAGAACCGACTTCACAAACCCACCCCTGACCTTCTCATCCCCATCCCCATCCCTAACAACTGATACACTCCTGCTAGCATCCTGCCTCACAACCCGCACATCCAACCCCGGATTCCGCTCAAAAAGACCACCATCTTCTTACAGGGCATGGCCTGCCAGTCCTCCGCACGCGGATTATGCGTCGTGCCAAACGCGCACCACAGCACGATATCCTCGTCCCGCACCGCCGTCTCCTTGCCCTCTTCCGCCTGCCGGATCCACGACGCAATGCCCTCCCCACCCGCCGACTGCATGGTGTGCGTGCCCGTGGCGAACAGCTCCCCCTCGGCATACCGCGTCCCCCAGGCGGCGCGCGCGGCGAACCCGGAGCGCGCGGTGTGGAACAAGGACGCATGTGCCAGCAGCGGCTGCGTCGGGTGGGGGACTAGCTGGTACGCGACCGGCGTGCCGGTCGTGCGGTTGCAGACGCGCCCGTTGATGAGCTTGAAGGTGCGCGCGTGGTAGGGCGCGAGGACGCCAGGGGCGACTATGGTGCTGTAAGGGACGGAGTCACCGAATTCGATGGGGTGGGTTGAGAGGATGCCGGTTGCGCGGACCTCATAGTTGATGGATGCGTCTTGGTGGAATTGGGAGGCGAAGATGTATTCGTAATTTCAACAGTGATGATGGTCTGGAGGATAAGAACGCGGGATCTTGCTACAGCAGCGTTGTCGGTGCGGTGGTTGGTATGTTTCCAGAGGATGCCGTCGTCGATTTCGTGGCAGCAGATTACGTTTGGAAGCTTGAGTGGGTCTCTAGAGCTGGTGTTATGCCAACCGTCGAAATATCTTATGTCCCAAGCAGTCGCAACCTAGCTTCAGGTTATTGGTACACGCCTGCCATTGTTTCCTAGGTTGAATGCAGCTTTTCTGTTATAAGGCGTCCGAGGGTCACCATAGGGAATGAATGGCTCAGACAGAGATAAGCGGTGGAACAAACTATAACCATCATAACTGATATCATGGAGGACCATTCCTTCCCTGTAATTGAAACCCACATGCATACGCCACTTTTCCCAGGTAAGGATGTTTCCTTGGGTCTTGAAGGGTGACCTTTCTGGCTGAATGATTTGATATGGCTTAGTCGCACTCCGGGACTCTCCAACTAACTCAGGATAGTATTCGCTGGTACTGTGGATCTTTCGACGATCAAACTTCTTGCCATTGACGCTGTCTCGACTTATACGCTCGATTTCACTGGACGGTAACCGGTATACATCGATTACTTTATTATCACACATCTCCACGCATAGGTCCAGTGATTATGCATAGTGATTTGCGTCTCTGTGGCTGCTTAGACGGAGGTAAAAGTAGCACTGGTTGTGGTCATTAGCGATGAAATCCTGTGGCATATCGTACTAACTATGATAATCCATTTCGTTATATCATGTATTCCATCCATTCCATATGCCCACGGCTCAACGCACACAACAGCCTCCTCAGGTAAATGCAGTACACGAATCTCTTCCTGTACTCGAGGATCCGCTAAGCAAGCAGCTTCACTGCCTTGCATGTCCACTGCAGCGATATGAATGCTTTCCTGCTAGACTTTGCTTGTCAACGATATGTCTCGTGCTCAAATCTACTTTCAGTTGCCAATGGTCCTTTACAGTATTTAGGTATAATTGTACCATAGCAATGCGAGCCGGATAAGGAGCACTTTTGCCCGTTTTCTCTGCGGCCAAGAAGTCCAGCATTTGAGCCTTGGGTGGTTTAGCAAGCGTAATGATTTTGAAGATGCAATTGCGTTTAGGAAAAGCATCGCGGATTATTCTTGCTGGCTGGTGACAGACGTATCAGTGTTTAGCAGTACTGAATACCTACTTGAAGAGCCTACTAGCGGGATCTCGGGAGGTGTAAGCGGATCGAACGGATAAGAGATGTGCATGCTTGAGGATGTCATGATGTGAGACAGCTTGTAGGATTAAGTGAATCGGAAATGCTCTGGCTCTCCACAGCTCTCATATCCGGGAGGCGGTTTTATATTTAAAACTCCAAACTTGGACAGTAAGGGCGTTGAATCTAAGACACTGGTTGGGTTAGAATGCGAGAAGCATGACTCGTGATCCTGGCCATCTTGGCTGAATACGTATGCGGGGTAAGTGACCTCAAAGTGGGATGGAAGTGCCTGTCGAAAGTTAGTTCGAGCAATTCCTGCTATGCGAAAGTGAAAGATGAAACTAATTCCTACCGTTAATTCTAATTCCTGTAACCCGGTTGTAGGACTTGCAGGAGACGATAGCATGGTTGTTCTATACGCAGACGTGAACTAAGTGCGATAGGTTGAGGGATAAGACATTTTGATAAAAAGCATGGTCAAGGGGGAAGCCCAATCTAAACGCAGGCAGGTCGGTAGAATCGCCCCACTACACCTACACAAAACAGAATCGCACCAAGGAGAAAAGCCCGAAAGGAGAAGAATACTCGGTCCACTTTGCATCAAACACCCAAATGATACAGCAATCAATCGTGTTAGCTTGCAGATAGCAAAAACCGACATTAATTGTCTGGTATCTCCATTTACCAACGCCCCAATACCTGTAAACCAGGTTCAGTCCATACAATGCAATCCACATAGTCCGCCCAGGAAGCAATAAGCCGAATAGGCTCCGTTAGAAGCGAGGATATTGCGCTTGAGCAAACAGCTTACGCCGCGGTACCCTCACTCTTTCGCTTTCTATCCCTCTTCTTCTTCTCGACTGGCGGGGCTGATTCAACTGGAGCTACTTCAGTCTCCTCATCACCCTTAACCTTCCTCGCCGTACGCTTCTTCTTCGATTCCTCAGGGCTCGGCTCCTTGGAACCTTTCACCTTCTTCCCCTTCTCCTTTGGTTGCGCCGGATTCTCGACAGCGGGGCCGCTACCGGGCGGCAAAATTGATGTCGACTTAACTATAGAGGGAATTGGCACAGGGATAGGACTAGGAGCTGCAGCTGGAGCTGGGGTAGGTGCTATTATACCGTTGGTCTTGCCAACCTTCTGACGCTTGTTGGCCCTGGGTGTCTTGGCCGCAGGTGGACTTGGGACCTTTGGAGGTGGGGACGGCGCTTTTGCAGGCGCGTCTTCCTCGCTCTCTTCACCAAATGTAGCTTCGGCATCTGTATCAACTGCGCCAGCTTCCGCTTCATCGGATATCTCATCGTCATGGATGTCGGCGAGCGGTGATGTGACAACACCACGCGCGGCGGCATACTCTTTCATTGCCTCCTTATACTCCTCCATGCTCTTGCGGTAGGATTGTCTCCAAAGCTGTAAGTTACTTAGCAATGCACAAGGCAAAGGAGGGGAATTAGAGATTGGAGCAACGTACCTCCTTCGCATCTTCGGGCATCTCGTTCCAGCGCTTGTTTACTTCTAGATTAACAGCATTGGGTTCCAGCTTCTCGCCAGGTTGAAGCGCAGCTTCAAGATCACTTCGCACGATCGGGCGCGCATGCTGACTGTAGAGGAACGCGGCGGTGAGCGGGCGTTTGGGTGCATTGGGATCGCGCTCCTTCTTTTCGCGCTTCCTCTTACGTTTCGCGCTGCCTTCTACAGTCGGTTGTGCCACAGGGCCACCTTCAGTGGTGGTGCCGCTGACTGTAGTCATGGGGTTTGTGAGAGCAAGACTGTCGAGCGCGCCCGAGCCGCCGGCAAGTATGGACGTAGTGTGGTTCATGTAAGTGCGCAGGAGGTCATTGATGCCCGCTTGCACATGCTGGAGGCCATTTTGGAGGTTGGTTAAGCTAACGACGACCTGGAATTGCTTGTAAGCATCAGGTGTGTATGTTGAGAGCTGGGAAGTATGCGCCAATTGAAAAACTTTGATGAGCGATAACGTGCTGGGAGCAGCGCGACTGGTAACAGCAAGGCAAAGGCGTAGAGTGGAGGTGGAGGTGTATCATGAAAGACTTTGCGTAGATGTAGACACACTCGAGCGCAAGGCGCATCGGATAACGATGAAGAGAAGCGCGTCGCAACAAAATATAAACAGTCACTCACCGAGTCTCTCGTGCGCGTGAATTGCTCAATCGAGATCATAAGCTCAGCTGTCTCTTCCTTCTTTTGTTTGACCATGTTGGCTTATAAGTTGAAACCCTTTGTGTTGTTGAGATGAAATCAGATGAGGGACCGCGAGTGGCGATGGGAGTTGGGCGGGTGAGGCCACGACGATGCGCTGGAGGAGGTTGGGGGGTCGGGGCTCTAAAGAAGCGGGAAGGCCTCCCTAGGTCGCCCACGACCAGTCGGCCAAATCCACCCCAAAACCCGAATCCTCAATTCTAGCAGCGAAACAGGCCCGAGGCTTGCCTCTGAGGATCAGCCTCAACCACTGTCGCGACGGGAATCATCCTCGAACGCTCCCTTAATCGTCTTATTGTCTTTATTCTTTTCTTTTTCTATTCCATTGAATTTTGCATATTTTCATATTTCTCTCTCAAGAAGTGAGGGAGATTAACGCCAAGAGCAAACCTTCTCATTTGGGCTACCGACCCACACTTTTCAGAATGAGTTCCTTTTAAGAGGAATTCCTGCCTTTCTTTCTTCTCTCTTCTCTCTCTTCCTCTTTAACTCCGATGGTTCCGTTGGCTTGAGTCGACGTATTGTGTGGGCTTGTGGCAGACTCTTACTTCGTGCAGACTTACCTTCGGGTATTGTCGCTGAGTTCGAGCATCAAGTGGTTGTGGGCATCAAGTGGGCTTGTGGGCTTGTGGGCAGACTCTTACTTTGTGCAGACTTGCCGTTGGGTATTGTCACTGGGTTTGAGCATCAAGTGGGCTTTAGCTGTAAGATTTTGGCTGTGACTGTTGGCTGTGGGCAGATTCTTACTTCGTGCAGACTTACCTTCGGGTATTGTCGCTGGGTTCGAATACCAAGCGGTCGTGGGCTTGCGGGCATCAAGTGGGCAAGTGGACTAAGTGGGAAGCCTTCGCTTCTCATGAGAGCGGTTCGCCGCATTCGCCGCCATCACCGCGAATTTCTTCTTTCGGTACTCAGAATAGGGGCTTGGGTAGTTCCACGGGGAATTCTTTGGAATTATGGTAAGTTCTCTTCACCACTTCTGGAACCATTCCACCTGCTGATATATATGAACAGGAACTCGGAGGCTTGCTGGCTAGGAATTCAGGAGTGGGAGTTTTTTCAAGGGGTCGAAATGGGATTTGTGAGATCGAGGATCAGATAGTATGTCATTCCCCTTTTTGTAGCCTCACCGGTTTTTGACAATGGAGCTAGATATACTGTTATATAACATGGGTGTTTGAGGCTTTAGTGCATGCGAGTGCTGGATAATCTGAGTCCATTGTACACATGAGACAGCTACAGAGTTTCCCGCTTATGACTGTGGTGGATGGAAGGAATACAGCGTTGGATTTTCTTGCTATTACTTTTAGAACAATCATTCCTTCGTAAATATCCTTGAGCTCCAGAAGAATAACCTTATGAATCTTTAATTTCTCTCTTCCTTTCTTTTATCTCGCAATTATGGTCTTCCTGCGGCGGGAACACGTGCTGTTCCAGAGAAGCGGCTTTCCCACATCCTGACCTAACCTCTGATGCCTCACCTCACTCGAGCTTCATCCTCACCTTTCAGCGTAGCTTGACAAGCATTACCGCGTCCAGCCTTCACTTCATCTCGCAGCATCGTTTGAAAAGCCCCATCCCTATCTCAAGTGAACACCCCTTTCAGTTCGCAATGGCAAGAAAAAGAGGCAGGAGAGGAGGCAAGCGTCACCCTAGTAAGCGCGGGAAGGTTTCTGATGGACAGCTTCTTTCACAGTAACATTTCCTGAAAATGAAAATGGTAATTCCATTTTCACTAACATGGACTATTCTTAGCAGGCCTGAAAGCAGCAGCAGCGCGAATACCCCTTCCTCCTCCAGCCGCCTCAAACCTCAGACCACTTTCGCGGAGAACCCTATTTTTGATCTTGGAAATGATGATAGTTTTGAGGACAACCCGAGAAACTGTGAGGAGGATATTGAGGAAGTCTCAGACAAGTTTGAGGATAGGGATGAAGAGGATGAGCTGGAAGAGGATGAGCTGGAGGAGGATGAGCTTGAAGAAGAGGATAATGGCAATTCTGATGCTTCTGAAGAGGATGATGATGAAGAGGACAACAGCAGTTCTGACGGCATTTCTGAAGATGAGGAAGATGAGGATAACAGCAGTTCTGATGATGCTCTTGAAGAGGAGGAAGATGAAGAAACTGAAAGTAGTTTTTTTAAAGACGTTACCTTATCTCCTCGAAGGTTCCGCGGTGTGGAGGACTCCTATCAAGAAACTCTTGTTGGTCTCCTTGATGATTTTAAATTTATGGAAGATGTGAGGAATCGGGTCATTGAAGTGGTGTCTTTTTTTATTGGACCTGAGTGGAAATCTTATCTCCGCCCAGACCTCGGAGAAGGATGCACAAGTCCGGAAATGAATGAGTGTTGGTTCGGAAGCATATATCCAGGACGGTGTGCTAGGACTCGCAAGGCTGTTAAAAAACGTTTGCGCTTATCATTTTCCTCCAAGGGCTTGACTATGCATTTTCAGAAAATAGCAGCTTATATCTCTGGTTCTATTACAAAGGCGCAACTAACTAAAAATCGTAGCCGGTATGTTATTCTTATATCCTTCGAGCTTAGACTTACTAATAGTTTATGTTATAGATAATGTCAGCTGGTCACATCGGTGCGGTCGAAGTGATTGCGTAAATCTTAGGCATGGAACTTTTGAGGTCATGCAAATAAACCTAGACCGAGAAAGGTGCTTCATGACACTAAACCTCGACGAAAACGGAAACTGCAAAAGGCACAACCCCCCGTGTATGATTGCAGTCAAAATGCAGGACTACAATAAAGCCATTGACAGCCAACGAGCAAAACTTGCTAATACTGTCGGGTGGAAGAAAAATTGTGAAGCTCGGCCGAGAAAATATGAGCCGCCGCACTGTCCTGGCTGTGGACAAATAATTTACAATCCTAGTCAAAACAAAAAACATGACTACTGTACGCTCCCTGAAGCCGATAGGCCCTTTCTACTGCTAAGCGACGGAAAAGTAGCCTGTCCTAATTGCAAGCACCAATACAGAAGTGTTGGCGAGGTTATAAAGCATATCGAATCTGGCAAGTGTTTTACTTAAAGTTTCTGAAAGAGCGTGCGTTCCTTTTCCCAGATCTCCCATAGCTTTAGTCATAATACCACCTAGGCATAATATACCTTTAGTATAAAATCTAGTGCTTCACATCTTTGCCTCTTGCCGTATTATGTTTTATTCTCTTATATAATTAATATAGCCTCCTGTTATTCAACGCCCTTAAACAACGCTAAGGTCCCTTATAATTGTTTTTTCTATTCTAGGGATAAGGGATTTAATATATTCTTTAGGGGAGTTGCTTTAGGGATTCTTGCTAATAAGGAGTTTCGCTGTATTTTCCTAGCTGTAAGCAGACAAAGCTTAAATATCCTAACCTTTTTTGGAAAAACTTTATTAAATATCACTAAGTCCTACGGGATATCACAGAAAATATTACTAAGGCCCGCGGAAATATCAAGGAAAATATCACTAAGTCCTGCGGGGATATTAAAGGAAATATCACTAAGTCCTACGGAGAACAATAGTAGCAAAAATCTTGAATCTTTTATTCCTAAGTTATGTCCAGGGCCCTTTCAAATGGCTAAGTCCTTTCCTAAAAGTGCCAGCCTTAACTAAGTCCATAATGCCAAAGATGAGCGTCTGGTGGGATCTTATAGCTCCACTATTATGAAGACGCGGGCGCAAGCGGGAGGAGCACATTTGCACCACCAGCAATGTTGGAGCAAAACCCCTGGCAGGTATCCATGGAGCATCTATAGAGTATTACCTAGTCATTTTCAAATTAGACCTACTATCCTAAGTCTAACCCTTGACTACTGGATTAAAATTCCTAAATATCCCTAATCAATATTATAATGACCTTATACTTAGGTATTTTTAAATATTATATAGTTTTTTTTAAATTAATTAGTTTTTAAATATTATAAAACCCTTGTGATTATAATAATTAATATAATTACCCACGGTAAGAATGTGTAGGAATAGAATATAGTGATAAAGCTTTGGTGTTGAGAAAATTGCCTCTTATGTTTTTACATAAAAAAAATGACCGTGCGGGCTTTTAGAAAAAGTTACTGTACACGTGCCGACGCGTATCCCATCCAGAGCTCCTTTTCAATCACCATCTACCTGTATTTTTATACCCATATACCAACTATGTCTTCCTACAACGCCCACGCGCGCAAGCCTCTACCCAAAAGAGACCACGAGAAGAAGAAACCGAGACTATTTCCCTCAGCGATCATGATTCGCGTGAGTTTGACAATGTAACACTCGCCCGCGAGGATCCTCACCACCAGATTGACATACCTGAAGCCAAAAGGAAGCAGCTATGAGAGGATGAGAAGCTCTGGTCTTACGCCCTATTAAAGCCTCCACCCAGTAAGCCCGACCGGGGCAATTCTGGTCAAGAGATCTTCTGCTGCAAGCGGTGCTTTATGGATAATACCAGCGTTAATACTGAAGCTATATTGACTGCCTTATTCACGAAGCAACTGGATGACGACAGAAGGGATCCAAGGAAGCCGTAAGCGAGAAGGACTTCCTAGATTCTCTCTACCACCTTATTGTTACTTACAATATTCCTTATTCGATTATTGAATGGCCCGAGTTTCTGGCCTTTCTACACGTCTGCAATTATTTATTAGTTGGCCCAGAAGGTTGCTTTCGAAGTCGCGAAACTCCATGCCTTTACTACTTGGTAAAACGTTTGTGGTTCATAAAGATCTCATTAGGAAGAGGCTCTCTATAGCTCTCTCAAAGCTTCACTTTATAACTGACTGTTGGACAGCGCCAAATAAGACAGCTTATCAAGCGGCGACTGTTCACTTTATTGACGAAGCTAGGAAACTCTCGAAGGTGACACTTGCTCTGCGAGAGCACAAGGAAAGCCACGGTGGTGAACAATAGGCAGAGGTGCTCATGAAGGTGCTTGAGGAGTATGAGATTGAGGTGAAGCAGCTTGGCTATATTACTAGTATATTTCCGTCCTCTGCCTCTGCTGCCACCAAGCTCTCTACTAACTACACTAAATATAGGTGACAACCACGGCAGCAATGATAAGCTCTGTCGAATTCTACAAAAGCACTTCCCTACTTGGATTGCTGTTCACCGAATTCGCTGCATTGGCCATGTCATCAACCTTGCAGTACAAGCCTTCCTTTTTTCCAAAGACGCAGAAGCCATGGGGCTCGCAGTACAGGCCGCAGAGGAGCTCTAGGCTACGAGCGGAGGCTTACAATTGAGTCGGAATATGAATACAATCAAAACGAAGTCACACAAGCCAAGTGGCGAGAGATGGGAGCCTTGGGCAAGATTCACAATATTAGAGCTTCAACGGAGCGATATCAAGGCTTCCTGAAGCTCGCCCACAAGATGATATCGCGCGACAATGATACACGGTGGAACTCGTGGCTCACCATGCTGGAGTCAGCGATTGAACTTGAGAGTTTAATTCGAGTCTTTATTGATAAGAACTTCACCAATCTACATAAGAATAAACTCAGTACTGACGAGTGGGAGACTATCCGCGAGACGATCGCAATCTTGAAGTCTTTCAAAGACGCCACAAAGTCTATGGAAGGCGATCAGCTCGATGAGGTTCTACAGAGCATGGATTTCCTCATAGATCACATCAAAAGTAAGCAGGAAGAGCACGCCTTTGATTCGAATCTCTTAGCGTCTCTACTCACTATGTGGTTTACTTTTAATAAGTACTATAATTTAACAGATCAGATTCCTGCGTACGCTGCTGCCTTGCTCCTTAACCCGACGCTTCGAAAACAATATCTAGATAATCACCGGAAGCCACTAGAGCTTCGCAATAAAGGTATAATTGAGTGAACGATTAACTCCGCACGAAGGCTCTGGCAGAAGGAATACAGGCACAGGTCAATTGACGGCAATGAGAATCAGCTAATTGACCCGGATCTTATTATAAACACCTATCTATAATGGAAGTATCTAGATTAACTCAAGCGGGCCTCTGCAGAAGATGAACTTGAACAGTTTATTACTATAAGTACGCCTTCTTTTCCTAACATTATTTATTCTAACTACCTGGCAGGCAAAGCCTCTACAATCAATTTGCATTATCCTTCCTTAGCTAGTGGCTCGAACCAACTCAATGCGCAGAGTACCCACGCCTCTCATAAATGGCCATTGATATCCTCTCTATACTAGCTATGTCAGCTAAAGCAGAACGCGTCTTCTCTAGCGCATGGCGAATGATAACATGGGAGAGATCAAGGCTTGGAGTAGCAGTAGTAGAGCAATCTGAGTGTTTGAAAAGCTGGCTTCGACAGATCGTTAAGTCGGGAGGCTTTGCGACGGTAGATGTAGCCGTCGAAGTCATTAACCTTGAAGGATCTATTGATAAAACGACGAGCTGCGATATGGGCAGGAACACGGTGAATAAGGGAAGCAAATGAGGCAGTAGATGGATGAGAGAATCAAGTAGTAAATGCGACTTGTAGAGCCTCTCTCAAGCCCTGATCAATCTAATTAGGAAATTAGTACATAACTAATAGAATCAATAGAACCAATCAGAATCGGATGGGGTAGGCCGATTACGATTACGTTGATTATATGCATCCCTGCGCCTGTCTTTCCACTTCACTTCTTAGAGTAGATATATAACTCCTCTGCCAAAGGGCTGTGTTATGCTATTTACTATGAGGATGCTTTATAAGTGACTGCTAAGTATAATTTAGGTAAAGAGATAAAACTTTCAACATGCCGTTTTGGAATAAAGTTTCAAGTATACCATTATATTTCTAAGAATCTAAAAATGGAACTTAGCAAACTTTAGACAGGGCACTGCCCTTTGGTCTCAAGCATTTTGCCTAACCACTTAGTCACTTAAACAGTTTGTTGAATTATAAACGCAGGTTAGGAAATAACGAACACTAGGACCATAAATAAGAGGAGGCCAGAAATTTAAAAAGGACAAGAAGGCGACAGCGAGGAAGACACAAGATTTGAGTAGTTCTTAGAGAAGCCTTAAACCTGCACGCTATTCTTTATTATCTTAATAAAGCAATAGGATGTTTCTCTGTGGAACGTTTTAAATTCAAGTATGATTGCCTGAAAATATAATAAATACCCTTGCTAACTCATTAAGAGAATTCGAGCATAGTGTGACGAAAACCAATAATCAAAAGTGCGCTTCACTCAATTCCTAGATTTATCTGTAGTTGCATTTCCAAGGCCTTACTGAAATAAGTTTAGACCTTCAGCTTCAGCATTATTACTCAAGTAGTCTCGAAGCTTCGATCCTTAAGGAGTTGAGAGTTTTTAATTTCATATCCTCCCTAGTGCTAATAATATATCCCCGATGGAGTACCTAAGAAACGTGAGCTTTTACTATTAAAGATTTCACCCTGGTCTTAAATAATAGAGTTGCCAAGATAAAGGATATCTTCGCGTATGAGCTTAGGATAAAATAAGTATTATTTAATGTGACTAGGCCGATATTAGGTTGTTAAGTAGTTAAGCAATAATGGAATAAGATGTTTGCAGCCGGAAATAAGAATTAAATCACTATTCTAAAAACTAATACTCTTAGCATAATTTAGAATGTGCCGTTATTGGGGTTGTAAGACATATAAAAAATGCAATTATTAAATCTTTATTTATGCTCTTATAAAGCTCTAAGAAATTTCAAGGCTAAAAAAAAAGGAATCACGAAGCTAAGGAATTGTGAAGCTAAGGAATCGTAAAGCTAAGGAATCGTAAAGCTAAGAAATTGCGAAACTAAGTGTATAATTACAGCACCTATCGTACCAACTGCGTGCCTACGCGTTCGGTACGCTAGGTACGCGTTTACGCGTTCGGTGCACTAACTACTCGCTTACGCGTCTGGTGCACTTATAAAGCACTAACTAATTAGGGGGAGGATATATTAGTATATAGACCACGTAGTCTGCTTTATACAATTGACAGTTACCATCTAAATAAGCATATAATACTACATGTATTTCGTGCCCGTGGATACAACTTACTCGTGCTATTAAGTTAGTACGAACACTAATTAGTAAGCGCGCATAAATTAGCAATTACTTGACACCTCCCACTAAGCGATACTTGATAGTGACTACCTGTTTAGACTCCTAGTACGACCTGCTAGAAGGTCGGAAGTTGGGGATTACAGACTATTACTAACTCTATATACTTATTTAAGTCTTAGTACGGTTTACCGGAAGTTATAGACACGAATATAGACCTTTACAGAACCCCCTATTTTTAACCCTCTTTGAACCTCAAACCCCTGCTCCTACTACACCCTCCTTTAATACCTCCGACGTCTTTTTAGACCCCTTACGGAACCCCCTATCCTTAACCTCCTCCAAACCTCGAACCCCTATTCTTACTACACCTCTTTCGGACCCCTTATGGAGACCCTCTACCCTTCTGCGAACTATTACGGACCTGTTAAGACCCCTTATGGAGACCTCTTACCCTTCTACAAACCCTTATGGCCTGTAAACCAATTTTACGGACCCTTATAAGAACTCTTCCGCCCGCTACGCACTACACTATATAGTATGGCAGATATTAGCAAGCAAGTCAGCGAAGGTTAAAAGAAGTGGAGATAAGGAGTTAACGTTACGTCTATAAATAATATTAACGACTATATTAGTTTCAAAATCCTTAAATACAGATACTTTAAGCTTATGAATAATAACCTATAGGAGCAATACTAGAAAGACTTTACGGACTTTATAGAAGCTATTTTTAAAGCCTATAACCCTACTACTATCCGTAAACTATGAACCCATTTACGTAACCAAGGTGTATGGGTTAAAAGGAATAAATGAGTTACTATTACACAGTCCTTATACAACACAATACATAAAAAGGACTAAATGGAATGGACTAAGGAGGAAATCCTAGACCAGTTTTAAGAAATTAAGGAACTCTTTACTTCTTCTAAATTTAATGTAATTGCTAGCTTTATACCTAACCCTTTTAACCAAATTTGTCCTATAAACCTAAGCAGTCTTAGAATTAATTTTACGGGCTAAAGCATACCTAGTACTTAAGTTATGGACCGCAATACCCCCGTAACCTAAATTACGGAACGCAATACCCCTATAAACCAAAACACGGACCAAACCCCTTCTGTTATTTAAGTTATAGATCCGTAAACCATTTAAGTAAAGACCTATAGTAAGGAACTGGCTAACCTAGCTAAGCTCTACACCGACGAATCTAAGTATAGCGGTGAAAACAATAACTTTAACTTTAAACTGACCATCTTTACGGACCTTTGTTAGAAGGCTAATATTCCTAAATAGGAGTTTAGCTAAGCCTACTCTACCATGCTACGCGGCCTAGCACTTAACCACTACTACACCAACCTTAAGAGTAACCCCCTTAGTGTTCCTTTTAATAAGCTATGCAAAGCTATATATAACTACTTTAAAGGACTAGAATATAAGCGTAATATCCTTACCTAATAGAATATAACCAAGCTATGGACCGTAATGGACAAGAACACTAAAAAATTAACTATAGAGTGCCTGCAAATTCTTATTAAAGACCTCTGCTACCTATAGCACGGTCTTAATATTAAGCTTTAAACGGACGACTTCCTATATAATAAACTTATTACGGCCTGCCAGGAAGTAGAGCCCTGTAAGTACACCTACTACAAGCCTATAGATACCTTAGCTGGCCTTATTAATAACCTACGCTCCTCTATTATAATGTACAAAGTCTTAAACCTACCAGGCAGCACGCAAGCCTTTATTATGGATATTTAATATCCGCAAATAGACTTAGACGTCTACTTTACGGACCACCGCTACTGCTAGCAGCACCTATATCGACTAAGTCCTACCTGTAACCCCTGTAGTAACCCCTATACGAAAATATACCCCCACAGACAAACCAGCCAGAAGTGCTTCGTATGCGGTAAAGAAGGATGTTGGTCTATAAGGTATACCTAGGAAGAATATAACAAGTCTAGGAAGAGACTTAATAGCCATATTAGCCAGTTTATTTTAGAATACGAAGGAGAGGAAGCAGAAGAGCCCCCTAATAAGTTAATAAAAGCCCTTATAATTAACTTTAACTTAGACGCTTAGGAATAAGAGACCTTAAAGATATTCCTAACCACTTTTAGACCTTTTACAGATAGCTAAGCCTTTAATATCATGACCGTATTAGCCGACCGTTCCTTTATACACTCAGTTGCGCCTAAAAACCATTCCGCAAGCACCCCCGTTACAGACGTTATAGATTATGAGCAGGACCCATTTATATATATTACCACAGAACGCTATACCCCTAAGGAATTCTACGGTGTTATAATTAATATAGGCGCCTCTAAGAAGTCTACTATAGGTTACGGACAATACCTTATATATAGGACCACCGTAAATAATAATATGGATATTAACACTATGCAAACTGGGGCCGTAAACGTCCAATTCGGCATTAGCTTAACTGTATTAATTGGATTAGTTGCAGTTAAGACCCCAATTAGCCTAGTTAACTTCTATATAGTAAAAGCAGACACCCCTTTCTTACTTTGCCTTGCGGATATGGACAGGTTATAGGTTTACTATAACAATATTACAGACACCTTAATTGGCCCTATAACTGCCCTAGAAAGCAAGTATGTTACCCTACTAATTATATGACGATTTGGACACCCGTTCCTTATATAGGGAGAGACTTTACGGACCTATATTTAGGAATCTTTTAACTATAACCCGTGCTACCTTACCAGTACGGAGATCTACTGTTTGCATTATCATTTTGGCCACCCGTTAGCCGAAAAGCTGTATAGAGTCCTTAAACGTTCTGGACATAACAACGTTAATAGGAAGGCAATTGACTACCTAACTAAATACTGCTCCTACTGCTAGAAATACGGACGTTCCCTAGGCCGATTTAAGTTCACCCTTTATAAGGATCTTAACTTCAACCATTTAGTGTATATAGATATTATGTACATCAACGGCAGCCTAGTATTATATATAATTAACAAGGCAACCCGCTATTAAGCCGCCTGTTAGTTGTAAAATATATCCACAAAGTACACTTAGGATATTTTACGGACCTGCTAGATTGACACGTACGTTGGACCTCCTAAGTATATCACCCATAATGCCGGTAGGAACTTTATTAGCAAGGAATTCCAGTAGTATGCTATAGCCATAGCTATATTAACAAAAGCCGTTCTAGTTAAGGCGTATTGGTCTATTGGGCTTGTTAAGCGAGCTTACCTAGCCCTATAGAGAGCTTACTAGATTATTATAGACGAGTATAAGGATATCTAAAAGGAACTAGCTCTATAAATGGCCGTAAAAGCCGTTAACAATACTGCTAGCCCAGATAGACTAGTACCTACCCTTTTAGTTTATAGAGCCTACCTAAGGATAAGTAACCTAGATCCTCCTGCCCCGTCTATTATAGAATAAGCAGCTGTAATACGGAAGGCAATAGCTGAGATAGTTAAGCTACGGGCCAAATAAGCTATTAATAACGCCCTGCACTACTATAACAGACCTAACACGACCCTAGTATACGACCTCCCGCTTAACTCTAAAGTCCTTATATGGCGTGAAAGCGGTAAGTGGACTGGACCCTACCGTTTACTAGCTATAGAAAATAAGACATACTGTGTATAACTTCCTAGCGGCCCGACCAACTTTAGGAGCACGTCTGTAAAACCCTACTTTCGGCCTAAAGACACCTATAACGTTAAGCTAGATGAACTAAAAGCAACTACTAAACTAAATAAACTAGAAGCGACCGCCGAATTAGACGAGCTAGAAGCACCCTTGCCTACCCTAGAAGTTCTCTAAAAACCTACTGAACCTACTATACCTACTGTAAAGCGCGGTTAAGGACGCCCCCGAAAGCACCCTATAACTAAGAACACTATAACGGAGACTTACCTAACCTCCGCAGGAATATCCGCAAGGCAATCTCCGCCTGTGGATATATTAGTTCTAGTATAGGAAACCCCCTTTATAGACTCACGACGTAAAGAGATTAACGGACTACTTAAAAAGGGCGTCTTTGCGGTTATAATAGAGAAAGACGTTCCGTAAGGCGTCTGTATATTTAACTTACGCTTTATTAATGAAATTAAGCACCTAGGTACTAATAAAGCTTTTAAAAAATTAAGGCTTGTTATATAAGCCTATAATAACTAGGGGAAGGGCTTAGTCCTTATATAATTACCTATAATTTAACAAGTTAGCCAACGGATTATACTTGTACTTATGCCTAGACTATAGTAAAGCAAACCCGTAGCTCTTTACCTATGGGATATCTTGTAAGCCTATGTGCAGTCTAATACCTACCTAAGTAGGGATATCTTTATATGGCCACCGCTTAAGCTTAATCTGCAACCAGGAACAATTTTATAGGTTATAAAACCACTTTATAGAGTACTGGAAGCTAGAAACCACTAGTTTAAGATATACTACTAGCACCATATTAGTAAACTTAAGATGGAGCAGTTGACCTATAACCCTTGCCTCCTATATACCCTATTAAACGGCCTTGGCATTGTTGGACTCTAAATAGACAATACCCTCTTTCTAGCGGACCAAACTTTTGCGGACGCGGAAGAGACCGAACTGTAAGAAGCTAAGTTCCTAGCAAAGCCGTAAAAATAGTTAACTAAGCGGACTCTAATTAAGTTTAATAGAGGCTTAATTATATAAAAGGGCAACTTAATCTAGCTAACTTAGGAACGCCAAGCTTAAAACCTAAAGCCTATTATGGCAAAGCCTACGGACCTTACTAGTTCCCGTGGAGAGACCCGTAAGACCGTAAATACAAAGGACTAATACGCTGTATAGCGTGTAAGAGGTACCTATATCGCCATAGTTTGCTAACCCGAATCTGCCTATAACTTGTCCTTTGCGGCCTAGGTAGTAGATCCGCAAGAAGAAAATATCAAGTAGCTTAATAAGCGCATTTAATAGCAAATTAACAACGTAATAAGAGGACTTACTTTTATACCACTAGACCTAAATTCCCTTAGTGTAATGGTATTTACGGATGCCTCCTTTACTAATAACAAAGACCTATTATTATAAATCGGCTTTGTGATTATACTTACGGACCGCAATTAGGACGTAAATATACTGCACTGGTCTTTAATTAAGTGCAAATAAGTAACCTGCAGTATATTAGCTTCTAAGCTATACGCACTAGCCTATAGCTTTGATATAGCAGCCGCAATTAAATTAACGGTCTAGAAGATTCTATAACTGGAGCAGTTACCCCTGGTTCTATATACTGATTTAAAGTCCCTCTACGACTGCCTAGTTAAACTAGGTACAACATAAAAGAAGAGGCTTATAGTTAACCTTATATGCTTACATCAGGCCTACGAACGGCGCGAGATTATGGAGGTTAAATAGATTAGCAGCGGAGACAACCTAGCAGACGCTATAACTAAGGCAAAGCCGTGTTAAGCTCTTAAAACCCTAATTAATACGAATAGGCTTAACCTAGAAGTTATAGAATGGGTAGAATAGGACTAACGGAGCACCTACGGTACGTCTACGGCCCGTTGGAAGGCCGTACGGCTCGTTATACGGTACAGGTGGAAAACGGTGGAAAGCTATAGTAGAACTTAGTGGACTTACATAACCCGCCGAATTTTGCAGGGTAGTTGAATTGACTAATTACGATTTTCTATCCCCGGGATAGAAAATCGCCATTGGCTCGCTTAGTACTAGCGCCTTAGCGGCCCTCACGATCCGACTTATGGCTCGTCTACTGCCCGTCAAAAGGCTGTACGGTTCATTTTACGGACCGTAAGCAGAACTTACGGCTAGCTTAGGGCACCGTTTGGAAGGCAGCCTAGACGGCACCTTAGGGGAGATTTCCTATATATTTTCTTTTGTGTTTTATGGTTTTATTAAAGCAATTACGGAGGCTGTATATAAGTGGTTTTATTTTTTAAGTACCACTAGTGTATAATTATAGCACCTATTGTACCAACCGCGTGCCTACGTGTTTGGTACGCTAGGTACGCGTTTATGTGTTCGGTGCACTAACTACTCGCTTACGTGTTTGGTGCACTTATGAAGCACTAACTAATTAGGGGGAGGACACATTAGTATATAGACCACGTAGTCTGCTTTATATAATCGACAGTTACCATCTAAACAAGTATACAATACTATATGTATTTCGTGCCCGTGGATATAACTCACTCGTGCTATTAAGTTAGTACGAACACTAAGGAATTATAAAGCTAAGAAATTGCGAAACTAAGGAATTATAAAGCTAAGGAATTGCGAAACTAAGAAAGCAGATTGCGTAAGTATAATATTTCTATTAACTAATAGTAATAAGAGAAAAGGAATTAAAAGAGCTAAAGGGAATTTTAAGGCTGAAAAGAAATAAGTCCTAAAACTAAGAAAGCAGATCCCGCTTAAACATTATTCCTATTAAGTAATACTAATAATAGAACGAGAATTAAAAGGACTATAATATAAAAAGTGCCTCTTTCTAAGATAACTATAAGTATGCGCCAACGTATTAAGAACTATAGAAGTTAAATTAAATCCTAGTATATAGTAGTAGCCGTAGCTTACGTTCCTTAGCGGCTCTATTTATTTCCTATCCCTTAACCCATTAATTCGCGTCCTGTAGTTATCGACAAGGATTAAAGTAGCTGGATTTATTATTAGCGCTTAGATATTTAAAGTAAATAATATTAGCTTGCGTACTTTTAAAACTAGTATTCTTAAAGCTTATGCACGGACTATATACTCTTAGGACGCTAGCGGTTTAAGGGATAATACTAAAAATACTCTATAAGGATTTTAAAATCTAGCTCTTGTTTATATTTAATTTGGGGATACTTAGTAAGGTATATAATAGAAAAGTTCTAAAACTATGCCTAAGACTAAGATGCTTTTAAAAATCTTCCAAGTTACAATTTACTTACTGCTAGATGCTTGAGGTACGGGATTAGCCAAGTTGGATATCCACGAACACGAAAGTGAGGCAGTGCGACCATCGCTGCAGCACATTTGAGGTTGATGAGAGGCCCCATGCAGGCATCAATGCAGGCATCAGGGCAGCATCAAGGCAGCATCCCTCATTTATAACGGATATCCCATTTAAAAGGCAGTTCCCTTTCACTGTGCCCTGGCCGACAGCATGGCTGCGTCTCCTCTCGTGTCTGGCAGCGTACAATTTAGATTCCATTCATCTTTTATTTATATATGCTCATAACCCTTCAGGACTTTCAGTAAAGCCTAAAATTTAGCCACGATGGACCTTGGGCGCTGTTTATCTGGGGAAGATGTCCAATTTTTATTTTTGGACGTGACGCCTTGCAACACTGCAGAGACAGTGCTTAGAGAGGCGGGCCGCCCAAAGTTGGGCCAGAGCCCCGCCAGAAGTATCCGTCTACCACGCCCTTCTTACGGGCTGCCTCGCCGCATACCTGCCTGAGTATCACGCTGACCGTTCTGATTGTTGCCATACCATAGACGCTTAGGGTAAGCTGTGAAGTATTCCATAACTAAGTATGTAAAGTAAGTGGCCTTTACTGAGTGGCTTAGAGCCCTTTATGAGGGCATGAACAGAAGTCTCCTTGCAGGTAGTTTTCGTTTGCATACTCGTAACACTGTTTCTTTGTTTCTTTCTTTATACCGGCTGAAATTATGCCCGCTTTTCATTTTATATCAGTGCAGTACTGACATTGCAGATACTCATGTTCTCTTCATACACCAACTAGATACTCTAATACACCGTTTCGAATCAAAGCTTTTCCATTTTGCAATCGACTACTTCTACTCGCCGGTTTGTTAGGTTTGAGCTCACCTATGTCTCCTTCGATGCTTCTCAGCTAGCGCGCATGGAAGAATGATTCTATTACATACGCTGCTGAGGCGTCTACTTGATTTTTGATGGCATAGTTGTGCCATTACGAATGGCTTTAGCTAATATAGAGAAATACCAAGGTCTTCTGTACATCAAGTTGGGGGGGATATTTTTTGAATGAGGAGGGTTTCCATTATTTGTTTTTTGATCTTGCTCCGATTGCTTCAGCAGAACCTCCAAACTGTGATTGTATCACTGATAGCCCCTTGTTTCACCATAGTGAAAAGTTTCAAGCTTTACTGGTCCTTAAGCTCCGCACGTAGGTTCTGCTCGAGTTCGGTTGTAGAAATCGGCCATGCTGGCTCACGATAATAGCGACGAATTTGCCCGTTTGATTTCACCGAATCTATCATAACGTAATCTGGCAAGCCTACCATGAGAGTGAATAGTGATGGAAACGATATTGTTATAATTAAGAGATCTGACTTTACCATGGTTATCAGGTAGAGAGCGTTTGTGAGTGTACGGACCATCAGCAGTGGTTTGTGAGAGCTTCAAATGCCTCGTTACCATTATGGGATTTCGTCAATGCCAACGGTAGAGCTCTCACTTTATGTGATCCAGACCTCCGCTGCCTTGGCGTGTTCATGCAATGAACCTTGTCTTGAAGCCTATCTGGCTCTGAATCAAAGCTACGCCAGCAACTCTACTAAACTCATCACAGAAAAAGCCAACTAGATTTCGGTTCGGTAAGAGCAGTTATAGTGCTACAAGGATTGCTTGCAGTGGCGTCTGGGGTTGATTCCATGTTCCCCAAGCTCCACTCTTTCACCAACTTCTTCACCTTCAAAGCACAACACCGCTCATAATGACGACCCACTCATTAGTCGTGCTAGCCTTGGGTCATTGCTTTCACCACTCGTATTGCTTAACACCTACTAATTATCTCAGCAACTAACAATTCTTTCTGTTTCCGCTCTCTGCAGGTTCTGTGCGACCGCCGCTTTGGGGAGGCAAACAACATGGATTTACTGGAGCATCTCATCGTGCCGCAGCGCGGGGACTACCACAACCGCCCGCCCTCCCCTCCAGCACCCCCAACCTTCCTTTCCAGCCTCATCACTAGACCTCTGCCAGACAGCATGGCTCCTCAGGCTGTAATGCAGACCACTGAAAATACCCATCCTCAGCCTGATGCTGCCTCAGCACTTGGAAACGCCTTTTCCATTGAGGAATACGAACGAATGCACGGAGGCAATCAGGCAAATGACAAGCGGCAGAGATCTCCTAATACGGGCTCACCGAAGACGCCTAAAAAGACCTCCAATGCTAACTCCTCTCTCGCCTTCACACCTACTATAGTGAGCACCCACACTGGCGGCAATACAGCTGCCTTCCACATCCGCTGTCAAGCTCTAGGTATCGCTCCTATTATCGAATACACTGGTGATGGCTCGGTTGGGTGGAGTGTAAGGCTGGACCTTGCGGGCTCGGTGCTCGAGGATGCTGGGCCCCACACAAACAAAAAACAGGCGAAGGATAATATTTGCGGAGCAGGTCTGAAGCTCCTGAAAGAGCTGGAGGAAAAAGGCGAGATTTCACCAATAAAGAGAAAGGCTGGAGCAGCAGGAAATGCAAAGACGGGCGGCACGGAGGAAGCAGTGGTGGAGAATTGTGTTGGTTTGTTGCTTGGTGAGTCTCTAATCCCAAAGTCTGCTGATTTAGTGACTGCGAAAGGAAGGTATTATAGAGTAGATGTGGATATTGGGCTGAACACTCTGGGCACAGTCTGGAGAGACCACTACGATGTATTACGGAGGAATTAGAGAGCCAACGGTCAGCTGATACATCTGAAACAGAATATGCAAGGTCAACCTTAACGCCGGAGCCGACCTACAACGAGTACGGTGCGGGGCCTCTATTTTCGTGCGAAGCTGAGCTTCCTCAACGTCCTGGAGAGCCTTTCGGTGGGCGAAACGAGCCGTATTCGAATAAGAAGGCTGCGCGGAATAACGCCGCACGCAAGGCTGTGGAATGGCTTCGAGCAGAGGGCTTGCTCCCGGAGGACGGGCCGGTCAGAAAGAAGAAACCGAAGGCGAGTAGTCCCAGTGGTGGTACAAATAGCAGCCCCAAAGGTGCTGCAGATAAGAGCGAAGATACGGCTGAGACAGAGAGTTACGTGCACAAAGTTTTAGGTACGTCCTCAGTCCGGCCTCTTCTCTCTTTCCCGTATCAATATATTCCAATCTTCTCTCCTGCTTCTTCTCATGCCCTACTACGCCGCTGAAACATATTAACACTACACTCCTTTACTCCAGCTATAGCACGGACTCTGGGTTTGCCGGCCCCAGAATACCGTCTTACTCCTACCGATGCTCGCGCCCCTGCCTTCTGGGATGTTGCCGCTTACTTCTCGCAAAGTCTCTCCCACGAGGGCCCAGTTGGTGAAGTGAAACAAGTCCATGGGAAAAAAGCCGCTAAAGAAGAGTGCGCTAAGCGCGTGCTGGCCTACCTGAAGGGGGAAGAGCAGAAGCGTAGCCAGAATGCCCAGGGCTTCATTAATAGTCTCAAGCAGTAAGCCGCCGGTATGTCAGCGATACGTCTCTTGGGCTGGAAAGCACAGCGTTAGGGACAATCCTGATATCTACACTCAGGTGGCAGGGGGCGAGAATAATGCTCTCTATACCGGAACGGGGTGATTTTTCCTGCACGCCATACGGATAATATCTTGGAGACGGTCTTACTGACGGATATCCATGATAATCATATGGCCATTATGACTGACGGTTTCTTGATATTTTGCGGCGCACTTCGAGCAGGTGTGTCCGCAGCATATCGTAGCGTTATCGCACATTCTTTCTCTACTATCCGTCATCATATCACAGCCTAGGCTAAATTTCATAGTTTGAATTACCTCTTTTAGCTCAAGCTAGACCGGAGGCATAAACGAGTGATTCCTCCAGTCTCCTATCCTTTCCAAACAAAAGAAAACTAGTATCCCGCACCAACGCCCATCTCCCTCACCTCACAAACATTAACACCACACAACACCACCTCTCCCAGACCTCCCCTAAAACCCCCTCCCTTCCTCCATCAAGAACTCCCCCTGCCTCTCTCCCTTGACCAACCCAACCTCCCCCCCATCCGCCCCGACCCCCGCGTCATCCCCAAACCGCCACAACTCCGCTCCACTCCCCTCCTCCACCAATCCCTCATGCGCCGCCCCGCCGCCCACACCTTCCATCCCCTCAATCAGCTCCCCGTAGTCCCACCCACCGCGCGCATACGGATGCACGCCCATGCCCACGCCCACACCCACACCCACACCCAGCGCATCCACGAACCCCACTGCATCCGCAAGCCCCGCGCCGTGCTCGCGGCCATGCTCACCACCATGCTGACCATCATAGCCGCCGTGAGCCGGACACGGATGCGGATGCGGATCAAACCCCTCATACGCGCTAAGCTCGACAGCCGGCTCAAGACAAATGCTGATGTGGCCGCCGGTGAAGTCGACATCGTTGTCGCTGTCGCAGCCCTGCTCTAGACCATGGTGGAGCGGCGGGTCGAAGCCGGGGAAGTCGGGCGCGGGGGCGTAGGGCGGGAAAGCGGAGTCGAGGGCGATGGTGGAGAGGGCGTCGAGGTCCAAGGGGGGGAAGGAAGGGTAGGGGTGCAGGGGCAGGTCGAAGGGGAGGTGGTGCGGGGTGTAGCTGCTCTGAGCACGGGACGGGTCGTGCTCGTGGTCGGGGTAGGGTGTCGGGTCTTCGAGGTCCAAGGGGGGGCTGGGGAGTGGGGGCGGGATCGGGGCGTGGAGGATGCTGCGCCAGGTTGTCTGGCCGCTGCCGCCGCCGTCTTTGGGCGTGGTTTGGCGGAACCGCCACAGGATGGTGAGGATGCGGTGCGGGTTGGCGCTGCTCTTTGCGCGGGCGTAGATCTCTTGCGCGGCGGTTAGGCGCCGGAGATTCTGCCGCACGCGGTACTCGGTCCTTTCTCTGTCGGATGGCACGGAGGCGTCGTGATCTGGCGTCGAGGGTGCGCCGTTGCGGGCTTCCCTCAGCATCTTGGCTAGTCCGGCAAGTCTGTATGCCCAGAAGCTGCTACCGAACGGGACGGTATCCAGACGCCTGGAAGTTGGGTCGTAGCTAAAGGAAGCGGAGCTTTGGTTGATAGGATTGCCTTTGCCGTCTGATTGAGGGACGAGGTTGCCGCTATCGTAGAAGCGCGTACGGCATTCGAACGAGTCGTATGAGCTGAGGTTTTGCTCGCTCGTGAACTCAAGTTGTATGGCGAGTTCAGCGCCGGCAGGTATCCGTTCCGTCATGAGTTGTAGTGGCGCATCGCAGACAATAACCTCGCAGTCATGATAACTCTCGATAGACATGAATGCTAATTCAGGATAAAGCTTATGCCACTGCCGCACATTGTCAATCTGTATGATCTGCAGCTTAGGATCCTTGGGTAGCCTTGTAAAAGTGTGGAGATGCCTAGGCGGCTTCTGATGAGGATCCCGAACAAACATTTCAAAATCAAACGGCTTGAAGGTGTTGGGGCATCGACTCGAGGCAGAGTCCATCAGCATATGTGGGATGGAGAGAGGGCCACAGCCTTCCCAAGAGAGTTGAGTTGGTTGAGTGTAGTTATCATATTTTGGGGACGGTGCAGTCGATTGACCCATCATGTGTCGATTCTGCATATGCTTTGCTTCAGATAGAGAATGACGACTTGATCGGCAACTAAGGTCCTTTTGTGACATGTGTTTTAGAACTGCATATTGACAATTAGCCTTGAAGATAAGGGGAACGATGGTCTTTACCGTTCGGATGATCTTTAAGGAGCGTCTTGAGCACCTGAATGTGACTGGATATCTGCTTCCTTGTCCGAGTTTCACCAGTATCTCTCTGAATAGCGTCTGCCACTAACTCGTTTCTCCCACGTGGCTTTCCATCAAGTACAATCTTTCTACGACCCATTGGCTCATATCTGACTAGTCCTAAGTGGAGACATCAAACAATGTACAATCGACACGTTCGGTCTGGAACAAACCTCTAAAGAAAGCGTATTCCATATGCTCCGGCCATTTCTGCTCTTGTTTCCCAGAATTCTTGGGCTGCTTGGCTCGATACTTTCGATACGCCTCGGACTGTTGCAAAGATCTCCATAGGATTGCCGTTTCTCTATCAATCTCAGCTTCGCTTTTTTCCTGTTTAAATGGTGAGCCCAGGTCTCCATGTGGATTGAGGCAAGCTCCCAGGTCGTTGGAATAAAAGTTCTCTGTGGGTGAAGATGGGACATGTTCCCTGCGAGAAGAAAAGCCAGTGTCCAGGAAATCGTGTTGACTATTGCTAGACCGTTCCCGCAAAATTCTGGGTGGCCTGTTTAGGTCCTGAGTAGTGCTGTCCGATAGTGCTGGTGCATTAGATGGGAGTACGCATGAGTGGCGACGCAACTCCATTGAGTATGGGAATGTCAGGTAAGAATGAAACCTTGATACGAGCAAGAATGTCTAGGACCGGGGTATGTGCTATTCGAAAGCCGATGCGAATCAAAAGCCAAAGGAACGTAGAGAGCTGAACTAAAGAATGACTTGAAGAAGAATAGAGAATGTGGAGATGAGAGGAAGGGAATGCAAGAGTATCAGCTCTTGTTTATAGCGAGCCTAGAAGCCGAGTCAGGAGGGGACTAGTTGCCCCCAAAAGATACTGCAGGGTTACCATCAAGACGGTCAATACAGAAAGCACAAATCGTGGCATAATTTTCCATGAAATTAGTCTAAGAGTCTACAAGAGAGCTGATTACATCAGCGCCTTATTGGCTTGAGTGGCGCTCTAATTACTTCTCACAGTTCTGATATTCACGGAATGCCAAACTACCTCTATCTGCGCTGGTTAGCCAGGGGAGCAAGGGTCGGAACAGCTGCCGACTAATCAAGTCTTCTTCCATTGATGATCCACAAGCCATCTTAAGTTGGTGTGCTAGGGATGAGAGAGGCCCGGGAATGTTCTTACAGCAATAAAGAATGCTAGCGAATGAAAACACCTCAGAGGTTACAAGCGCCAAAATCTCCTTGATAAGTCGATGTGTATGACTGACTACGTCTTTCTCGCGCTCGAGACATCCGCAGCAAGGCATCACACGCGTGGTGGTGGTGGGGTGTGATTCAAACTACTAGCACACTGGAACGGAATCTCTAGTCTTTAAGGCGGCCATCTGCGGGATCGTGCCCAGCGCGTGACGGAAACTTAAAAGGACCAAAAGGGAGGCGAGTCTGAAGTCCAAATCTTCGGTGGGGGAAGCAAGGAGGAATCCAGGAAACAACCGATTGTGTCGCGCTGTAAATTATACCAGACACCCTTGCTACGTTAAGCCCCGTCCAGATCGTCATTGCCTGCGACATTAAATTTCTTTCTTCCACCGCCAGTAAGGCGTTGGAGAGCAACTTTGTTGACCTGTGAACCAACCTTCTTTTGCATCTTCTCAAGCTCCTCCTCCGCGTCTTCGGGATCTTCCGCGGCGTAATCCAGAACCAGTTTCCGCCCCAGAAGATGGGTGCTGCGTAGCGCATCCAGGGCATTCTCTGCCTCTCGAGGAGTAGTGAATTCCGCAAAGGCGAATCCTCGCGAAGAATTATCAAATTTCTTCGGTACTCGGACGGAACGAAGTTGGCCGTAAGGTCCGAACAGGGCACGAACATCTTTCTTGGAGGTTTCGAAAGGCAAGTTCTTGATGATAAGCTTTGTCCTCTTGCCAGCAGCCTTCTTAGCCTTGTCCTCCTTGCGACGTTCCTCGGCAGCATCCAGACCGTTGTGTGATGCTTTGATGAAAAGTTTGTGACCGTCTAGGCTATACCCGTCCATTGCGGCCAGCGCTGCCTGTGCCTGGGCCTTTGTACGAAACTCAAGGAAACCAAAACCCATACTAAGTAGTTCGGATGGTCTCTTTGAATCAATTCTCGTCTTGACCCTGGCTGACATGAAGCCTTCCAATGGTTTGAAGACTTCAGTGAGACGGGCAGACGTCGTAGAGAAGTTGAGATTCCGTACGAACAGGGTTGCTGTGTCGACACTCTCCATGGGTGTGTCTTTCTGGAGCAAGTCTGAAGCAGAAAGCTTGGTTGGCTTCTCGGTCGTTGAGTGAGGTAATATAACGGTAGGACTGATTCCATCTTTAAACAAGTCCTTCGGAGCCTTTTCAAGGAAGAGGATGGAATCCTTTATCTTCCGATAAGCAAGAGCCTTGAATGCAGAACGTGCCTGAGGTGCTTGAGTAAACTCCACGATTGCAATAGTGCCGCTTGGAGGCATCAATAACTTCGAGATCTGGCCATGCTCCTCAAAAAGCTTCCGGAATTCGTCTGCTTTTGTACCGTACGGGAAGTTTTTCACCAGAATAGTCGTATCTCCCCTTTCGCGTTTCTTGAAGGCGTCGAGGTCCACGCCGTTTTGCGCGAAGTACGATTTTGTTTCTGAGATGATATGAGTTTCAGCGTGCGCTTGCTTGACACTTGCATCTGCTGATGTTGGGTCAAGCAGATCTGCTTTGCTAACACCCAGCCGATCTGCAATTGAGGACATCACCGCGTCGGCCTAAATTTGGATTCTTCAGTAACCTTTCAAAGAAGAAACATACTCGAAACATACATTCATATACAGAGCATTCCAATTGAAGGTGGAGGATGACGCCTCGGCCTTTCTTTGGATCTGCTTCTGCTTCTTTAATGGCAGCTTAGAGAGAGCATATTCATCCAGCTTTGTTTCCCGTTTCGCGGCTGCTGGGAGAATGTGAACGAGGCGGCCTTGGAATATAGTGCCGTCAACCTCCTTCAACGCTTGCACGGCGCTTTCAGGATCGTCAAATTGTAAATAGGCAAAACCTTTTCCAGATCCAGACGAGGCGATGATTGGGACATGTACCTGTCGACAGTTATCAGCGAGCTGCCTTGCAGATTAAAGTATAGCAATCTGTCATTGATGCGTATAGTTTTTCAGAAAAGAGATGCATCTACTAAAATACTCTCCCTGGTAACATCAATTGCAAAAGCATAAGATGTCCCTATCAGGTTATTCATCACAGGAAGCGGAAAGAAAAAGAAAAGGGGACGAATGGCGTTTTCTTACCTCTTGAAGACTTCCGAATGACTGGAAACGGCTACGGAGATCATCCTCTGATACATCATAGGGCAGATTTCTTAAAAATAGTCTACCGGTAGCCCGCGCGGCGTTTTCATCGGTATCGCCTTGCCCTTCTTCATCCACGTCTTGACCGTGGTGCTCATCTCCGCGTGGCTCAGGCGATTTCGGCGTGTCCTTCCGCTGTACATCATCGCTTGACAGTCCGTCTTCATCTTCAACAGGAGGCTTTGCGGATTCATCCTTGTCATCTTCCAACCCCAAGAGCCTGCTCGTGCGCGAGCGGAGCCAGTCTGCGTCCGAAACGGGCCCTCCACTTGGTATAGATTCTTCCGTAGCCTCTGCAGCATTCCTGACGTCTTCTTCTGGCTTTTGCTGATCTTCTGGGGGCTGCGCATGTTCAGAATCGGCTACAGGCCGCCTCGAATCTCTAGCAGGCTTTTTGGAGGGTTCCAAAGCGCGCTTTGATTTCTTAGAGACGACTTGGTATTCGTCATCGCTGCCGCCTTCGGGTGGTTCTGCTCCATGTGTAACGTCTTCTACTAAAGGCATAGCCTCATCAACATCTTGTGTCTGCTCATTTTTCCAGGTCTTCGCTTTCGATGGAGGCCGCATGACTTCTAAGAATTCCTTAAGTTTCGGGTCCGACTCGACATTTTCCGGGCCAGCCCTCTTGCGCTTTAGCGGATTTTCGCTTGGAGTAATGCTGGCCTTGGTATAGTTTACATCTTGGGGCTGATGCTCATACTTGGTAGGACGCCGCGGCTTGGGAAGAGTTTGATCTGAAGCCTAAGGATAAAAAGTCAGCTCCTCGAAAGATTTGAAGACAAGCAGTGCACTTACAGGACGGGCAATCTCAACCAATATTCTTGACGTCCGAATGAAAGACTTGTTGAAGTACTTGACAGCTTTCGCTGCACCTTCTGGCGTCTTGTACCCCACATATCCAATTCGACGGTGAGGAAGAAGTTTAGCGTCTGTGATGGATTGCTGCTTCGCAAAGTGGTTTCTGAACTCCTCCTCCGTGAAAGTGGTAGGTAGGCCTTTGACGAATATGCGTGAGGATGCCATGGGGAATGAATCCTCACTTGTAGCCCGGGAAGAAGGGAGTTCGAAAGGTCGCCAGAAAAATTTGGGTGAACTCCTCGGCAAAGGAAGCGAAGGTTCAGCCCAGACCAGGCGGCAACGTCAGGGTCAATTATCGGCCTGAACCCTCGAGCATTCGGAAGCTCACAACAACCACAAGAGAGGAAAGAGTAAGGACTGCAGAGACCAGACACACTCAAGTCAGCATCCTCACTCTTTATCTACTAGCAAAATCTGAAGTCAATTTCCCAAGCCTCCAATTCGCCATGTCGAGCGAAAAGCCAGAGAAGCTTGAGGGTACGCGCTGCAACATCCTTGAAACATCTTGAAGTCATACAAGCTAATACGTCCATGCGTAGCCCAGATTAAGTCTGCGGACATGGTATGATTATTCTCCTCTCGATCTGCTGCCTTTTGCTAACAGAATCAATAGAGCGAAGAGATGCAGCAAGAGGCTATCGAAGTTGGTAAGTGGCTCCACAAAAGCATGATAAAACCTTTCACGGAAGCTTATTGCTCTTGACAGCTACGGAGGCCATGAGCAAATATAACATTGAGAAAGTAGGCATTTTTCGTTTCGAATTGCATCGACTTCAGCCCTAATTCGTCTTTGTAGGATATTGCACAGTATATCAAGAAGGAGGTGAGTTCACGAATGTAACAGATGGTTTCACAAAACTATCCAGCTAATATGTCATAGTTCGACAGTAGGAAGGGCGCTACCTGGCACTGTATTGTAGGGAGGAACTTTGGCAGTTTCGTGACCCATGGTGAGAGAGCATCGTATTCCATCACTCTAACATCACCGTCACGGGCTGAACAAAGTTGTCAGAAACGAGGCACTTCATCTACTTTTACCTAGGTCACTGCGCTATTTTGCTCTTCAAAACGCAGTAAACGGCGCACGGCGTTCAAAAGTGGAAATGCAGCGTTCGGAATTCTCTGGCTTTTGGGGCTTTCGGGATTCATGTTAATGTATATGACCTCACTTCCACGACGACATGCCACCATCATGAGGAAAGGATAGCGATAACGATCTTTCATTACCATATACTCAGGGGATACGTGTTTTCTGGGCTACTAATTGGTATAAACGAAGACATGCTCTGGACAGATTTCTCCATTCACGCCACTGCTTTTCACAAAGACCGGCCACGGAATTGGGAGAATTAGTAGGTACAGCCTTGACAATATACCTTTTGCCCATTCGAATCTAGAGACGAATAAAATCTACTCGTGACTTAAACCTTTCAATTGAGCTTGGGCGTAATTAGCAATGATCACAGCCGCTCCTGAATATCATCTCTCGAAGAAGCTGCCCATTCACATCAGCAAGCGACACGGCGCCAATCAGTGCATCCGTGAATCGTGCTCTCAAGAATTCCAAGCCCATACAGCTGAAAGGCAAAATAAATTCCGGAGGTCAAAGAAAAACCTGCCCGAAAAAGAGACCAAAAAAAAAACTCTCAAGGAACTCACATATGAATTGCTAATATGCGACGAAGCTCACTCAATGTAACCCCACCAGTGTTCCGATCGGTGTGGAAGGCCGCAGCGTGGTTGCCTTCATTTTGCGGGGTGCCCTTGCCCCTGCTGCATGATCACTACCGGTTTGGCCCATCTCGCCTCCCGTAACCGGCAAAATTAGGGAACAGAATTGTGGCTGGGTGCGCACTCGTCATCGCTGAGCACCCAAGCTCCCAAGCCAAAAGCCGCGCATTGCCATGCACCATCGAAACCACCACCACATCACACTACCACAGCTGCACCACTTGCACCACCTACACCACCTATCTCACTGCACAGTATCAATCTCCTAGCCCATTCATTATGTTCTTTCTTTTCACCTGCGGCTCGCACAGTACGTCCCCTCTCCCGTCTCCGTGAGGCCAGAAACCAGGAACCGGGAACAAAGCTAACATGTGTCTTTCTTTCCCCTCTCACAGCCTTCCAATCCCGCCTCAAAGGCGCCGAGCATCTAACCGTGCAATGCCAGAACTGCGGCAACCTCAGCGGCCACGTCTACAGGCGCTGGCAATGGTTCACCTTCTGCTTCGTGCCCGTCATTCCGCTATCCGTGAAGCCCTGGCACGTGAGTAGCTGTCCTCTCCTCTCCTCTCCCACAATCCCGCGTCCTCTAGCCCAGCGATCCCCTCCAGCCTTAGCCGGCAGTTAAAACGGACGGACGAACGAACGAATCCATAAACCAACGAGCGAACGTCGCTAACACCCAGCGCAGGAAGTCGGCTGCCACATCTGCAACTTCTACCAGGACATCAAGTACCGGCCGGACGTCCAAGCCCAGATTGGCGACCCGCAGCACCAGCAGGGCGCCGTGCCGATGCAGGACTACAACGGCGGCGGCGGCGGCGGCGGCGGCGGTGGAGAAGGCCCGCCGCCCGGGCACACGTACAAGTAGAAATCGACTCGAGCGTCGGAACTAGCGCAAGGAAAACCCAAACGGTCAGCTAGCAAAAACCTCAAAACCTCCCACCGAAACCCTCAGGCCTCTAGCCTCAAGGCTCTTCCTTAAACGTGGTGGTATTCCAAGCCAGGAAAGGCGCAGGAGCATACGGATATGAATAGTGGCAGAGGGACGTTGCAGTGGATAAAAATGCATTGGAAAGGAGCAGTCTCTTCTTGCTGCATTGTGCGGCACGGCGTTTTGCGGGGTGCGCAGAGCGCAGGGGCATACGAGATACCAGTTTGGTTTTTGGGGACGTGTACAGATACGCCATTCCTTCTACTTCTACTATTCTGGCTTCCCAGCGTCTCAAAAGATCCCACACCCATTCCCCGAAAGTAAACCCTACTCCCAGAACCCAGAACTGCACAACCAGAGCCCACCCACAATCAATCCGACAACTCATGCACAACCCTCAACCCCTCGTCCCTCCCTCCCCTCAGCATCTTCTTCAACGACGACGCCTCCCCACCTCCATCCCCACCAGACTCCACCACCACCCGCCTCCTCTTCTCACCCCGCTCCCTCTCCGCCTCCCCTTCCGCGCCCACAGCCGCAAAAGCCGCCAACGCTTCATCCGAAAACAGGCGCACGAGCTCCTGCCTCACCCCAACCCCAACCCCAGTCTCCGCTTGCCCTCCCCCTCCACCCCCTCCTCCTCCAAACTTCGCCTTTACCCTCGCGACCTCCATATCCCGCCCCTCCTTCCGCGACCGAATCCCCACCGCAGGACCGCCCCCCGCGCGGACGCCGCACTCGCGCCGCGAGAGGCTCGAGAACGCGGACGAGGGGCCGCGCATGCTGGTGTCGTCCGCGGCGGCTGGGAAGGGAACGACGGGGCGGTGGGCGCTCGGCGCGGGCTTGGTGTCTGGGAATGGATGGGTGGTGTAGGATGCGGTGCGGGCGAGGGCCGCTGCTGAGGGGCGCGTTGCAATCCCAATCCTCTTCCCAATTCCATTCTCGTTCCCATTTCCAATTCCAGTCCTATTCCCATTCTCAGTTCCATTCCCAGTTCCATTTCCAATCCCAGTCCTATTCCCAGTCCTATTCCCATTCGTTACCCCCTGCCCCAGCCCCAACTGTCCCCCTCCCCCCTTCTCCGGACCCAGCGCCTCGATAAGCTGCTCGAACAGATCATCCCTCAGCGTCATGGCGATGTCGGGGACGGGGTCAGCCAAGGGGTCAACTGCGGCGGCGAGAGGCGGGTGTGGGAACATCGGCGAGTCGTAGGCCCGAGTGCCGGGCAGCTGGGGCTTCTGAGTCGGGGAGTGCGCATGGCCGAGTGGCGGGGCGCGGCTTCGGCGGGAGGAGGGGGCGGAGGGGGCAGAGGCGCGGATGCTGGAGGCGCGGTGGAGCGGCGGGGGGAGTGGCCAGGAGAGGCCGACTTGCGAGAGGATATCTGCAGGGGGTGTTAGCGGGTTGGGTGTTGGTGGAGAGCTGATGCGGGAAGGGGGAGGGGAAGGAGGAGCCATGCCTTTGGGCGCGTGCTGGAAGGAGAAGCAGATCAGATCGTTGGTGGCGCCGCTCTTTACGATGCCGGATGCGGATTCGCTGATTATCTCTTCGGCTACGATTACCTTGATGCGGCCGTTGCTCTCTTGTGCGTCCCAGGAACTTTGCGAGAGTACGCTGGAGTGGAAGGCGGGGAATAGGAGGGACGAGCCGCGGATGGCGGAGCCTAAGAAGCCGAATGTCGGCTTTGTGCCTTCGCAGTCACGCTGGTTTTCGTTGCCTCAGTTGTGTTAGTGGGGTGGAAGGCACGCTGTACTGGAGCATGCGGTTCTCACGGATTTGCTGCGGCCAGGATGTGTTCTTCTCGAAGTAGTTGTGGCTGCGCTGACATTAAGAGTCAAATATGACCCCATACATCAGGGGTGCTTACATTATTCGAAACCCATCGATTATCACTCTTATTGTGTACACGACGCGCTGTTCCAGCTTCCGCTTCGATTCGATGTATGATGATGCGGTAGGTTTTGTCCAAGAGTGGACCGAGATTCGAAAGGGAGATGAAGGAGAGAGGGACCGAACGAAGCATGTCAAGATGGGTAACCTACGGCCATCTGTGATATCGACTCAAGAGTCAGCATAGCCAGGGCCGTGAAGTTGAGTTAGATGACTTGAAGAATATGAATCGACTGACCTTGGCCTTGACTGACATAGCATGCTGTCCTGAACTCTTGAATGGGAATGTGAGACTCGGCCGGGAAGAGTATGACATCCCAGTATTCGTATCTCATGATGGCAAGGAATAGTGCAAGTATGCCTTCCGTTGTTGATTGAGGATCATGAGTCTTGCCGTGGAAGACGAAAGTATAGACTCCGAGTCCCTTCTCGAGTGAAAAAACGGAAGTCGCATACATCGCATTTTGGAAGGACGTCTTTCAGGAAGTAAACCCCAGACTCACCTCAACATAATAGACGTCAAGATCAATACATCAGCATTGAAAACCCAGCACGATAGAAAATATGAGTTGCGATGGAAGAAAATTTCCATTCCCATGAAGCCATATGCATTGACTTTCTAGACCAGCCTTCAATGACTTCGAAGGTGCCCATACCGATGCGCGGCATACACTCCACGCCACACCTAATATTGACAAGCTGTCATAAGGAGAAAAATAATACATGACCGAGAAGATTAATCAAGGCGTCCAACGACGCCAATCATCCGTACAAACCTCTCTATAAGCGCTCAGATGCGAATACAAAAGCTTTTTAGGCTGGGCAAGCAGGGAGCGCCAGACGCCATGCTAACAGAAGACGACCCTCCTCCTTATCCAAACCGCGGGAAACCTACTAACACACCAAAGCAACCAGTCAGTAAATGGCAAGCCCGAAATTATCGCGCAGAGCTTTTGACATAGATATTTCGCCGCAAGATTATTTCGTAGGCCTAGAGAAAACTCGCAGCGGTCGTCTTCTTCTTGTCCTTTTTTTGGGGGGGGAGGGAAGGGGGGAGGATTGGGTAGTAGGAACAAGGCTACTGAGAGAAGACACTATCATGACCGCGCGATTCGGCTTCCAGGCGGTCATGACGAGCCTGCTTCTGAGCCATGCTCAACTCGTTCATGCGAGAGACGAGCATACCTTCGGTTGGTCCACCAGCATCAGGAGGCATGGCTCCAGGCGGCCCGGTGGGAACTATCGGAGGCATCGGTGGAGGGTGTACGTGAGCGGCGTAGGGACTGTAGAAAGACCATGGAAGTTAGCAATCATTGAACTTGAACTTGCGCAGGAGCACACTGGCCTCAACAACTGGAGGTGTGTTGCTGAAATCGAACCGCGCATTTTAGAAGCAGTAGGCGAACCAAATGGAAAAAAGGCTGCTGTAAGAAGGCATGCATTGCCAAAGGACTCGACATGTCAAGCACAAAATATGGAAAGTTTCTGAAATTGATCTCTTCGCCTGCCCGCAATCATATCAGAAGATCGAGAGAAAGCAAATGATCCATCCGCATGACTGAGAAACTAGCTAGCTACAACCAATGAATCCCCCGGAAGAAGCCAGCAGTCGTCCCGGCTGAGCCGCTGTTGTACACATTTTCTCTAGGCCACCCAACACGGAAAGCAGAAAAAGCATCATGACATGGCAACTTTTAGAGAGCAATTACCACCCAGTGAAAATACGGGACCAAATTTGGGGAAAGGTCGTGATGTAGGCATTCATAAGTAGTAAATCATTGAACAAAGCCAACCAGAGGGAAACCTTGAATGCTCGACGTACGAAGTTCCGCCGTGAAAGTGAGAGAAAGAGATTGCTTACTTTGGTCAAGTCAGAGTACGATCACCATGTTATTTGGAGGCTGGGAGCACTGACCTTCATAGGAGCGAAGTTACCATACGGATGCGTCGGAGGCATGCCCATCGAAGGGTAGACGGGTGGTGGTGGAGCAGGTCGGTAAGGAGTGCCAGCTGGGCCGGAGTTGTTCTGGCTCCGTCCCCAGCTTAGTCGAACGCGTGAGTTGCCAATAGGGTAGCCCTGCATCTGGTTGATAGCCATTTCGGCGGCATGTCGCTGCACAAACTGAACGAAACCGCACCCCTTGCCTGGAGGAATCTTAACGTAGGTAATCTCGCCGAAACCCTGGAAGAAGGAACGCAGTTCATCTTCAGTAACGTAACCAGAGAGGCCGCCGACGAAGACGGTGGTGTTGTTAGGGTCAGTGAACTGGTTCATGGGTTGAGGTGCGCCGTAGTAACCCATTGGTGGAGCGCCCATGGAGTACATTCCGACAGGGCCACCGGCTTGTATGTTCATGCCGGGGGGGCCTCCGGGACCACCGCTCTTGTTTTTTGGCGTCGCGGTCGAGATGCGCATGGGGCGATTGCCGCAGTAGACGCCTTGCATTTCGGATAAGGCACGCTGTTGGTCGCTTTCATCGGCAAAGCGAACGAACCCGTACCCACGGGACAGGCCGCTGATTGGATCGGACATGATCTTCGCCGACTTGCAGGACGGGAATTTGTTTTGGAACAGCGAGACCAAAACATATTCATTTACCTCTGGGCCAAGATCACCAACGAAGATGGAATACTCAGGGCCACGGTCATCACGGCTAAGGACGAGAGGGGTCAGACATACGCCATACAGACAATATCAACAAACCAAATGGAAGGCTTACCTTCGGTCGGCAAGACCACCGCCAGAAGCCCAATTCAGCTTGAAGGGGCGGTTGGAATTGGGGATCAGCTGGCCATTGAGAGTCAATGCCTTTGCGGCAGCCGCAGGGGTGGGGAAGTCGACGAAGCAATATCCAGCGTTACTCCTGTTGCAAAATCAGTTACCTCGTTACCTCTTTTGAGGTCGCGTTTTATTCGTCCGCTTACCCGGAGAACTTGTCGCGAATCATTTTGACGTTTACTTGTTCGCCCATGCCGAACCAAATGCTACGAACAAAGTTCTCATCGATCCATGGCTCGAGCTCGCCCATCCTAACACGCGCCAATTAGCCTAGCTCTCAAATTGATAAAAACTTCTCATCCAAATATAACTGCCTCCCCTCCCTGATCTAGTCACTGGTTCCTGCTAGAACTGCCGGAAAAAAAAGCATACCAAAGTGTGGTCTTGGAGTCGCCGCCCTGCTGATCTGCTCCGGCGGAACCTGGCACGCCCATATTTTGACCCTGAAACTGGCCAGCAGCGCTCTCGATAGGCTGGCCCATCTGAGGCTGCTGCTGTTGCGCGCCGCCGGCACCAGGCGCATTGCCTTCTTCGGTGGGTTGCTGGCCCTGGAAGGAATCGTAGTTCTGGAAACTCATGATGAGTGTGGTTTGTTGTTTGTTTTAACCGAGGTAGAAGTATGAGGCTGGAGATAAGGCGCCGAAAGGAAAAGATCGCCGTGGAAAAGATACAGTGATTTGGAGAATGGAAGATTGCAGTCGAAACGATTCTTTGACGGTCCTGCGAAGGCAAGACAAGTAGATATTAGTCCCACCCCCAGATAAGCCATCGCTCTCCACGATGGAATTAAGATGTATGGTGCAATACGTACCGCTGTCAACACTAGAAATTCTCTTCACTACGGTGAAGGATGACAAGTCTGCTGATGGATGCCAAAGTAGATGTTCGGATATAGCGCGCTTGAACAGAACTGGAGAACCGCAGTCGTGTGGGTATCGTAAACAGAGCTAGATGGATAATTTGAAGGAGAATATCCGAGTTAAGGCTGTAGAGACGAACTCCAGTGCGCGCGTTATCCTAGTGAATGAGAGGCGGTTTGTGAAGGGACGTTTGATGCAGCAGAACAGGTCACTAGCTAATCTGCACGGCAGTCAGTAGGTGACACCCAATGGATCACACGCATTAGCATGAGCTATGCCACAAGAATCGCAAAATAGTCGAGGCCTTTGTCTGGAGACAGCTTGTAGTGCGGGCTGATGGATTGATGGATTGCACTGCAACGCGACAGTTGCGCCGACACTGCAGCATCACGGCCGTCGCAAAACCGATCCCAACAGGTGCCGGGCTTCGGGCGGAAGGTGTTTGGATGCGGCGCAGCTGCGACTGGAGCATATCCGAGCGCGCCGGGCGGGCGAAAGGTCTTGAGGCGTGGAGTCGCATTGGGCTCAAGCGAAGTAAAGAAAAACCTGAGGGGAATGGGAACTCACCAAGATGACGAAGCAGAGCCGCAATGCAGAGTAAATCGACGTGCAACCCCAGAAGAGCAGGAAATGACGAACACCCGCAACGCAAAGGAAGACACAAGAGGAAGGTATCAACACAAAACGATGCTGGTTGATGAAGATGGGCAATAGTGGAGAGGTGGTAAGAAAGAAGCGGGGGGGATGCGATCTTCAAGACCGGCGAGCAGGCCCAGGAAGAAGCGAGGCCCAGCATCCTCCAATCCTCGCATCCGGTCATGTGCAAATCTCGCACGCACACGCAACAATTCATCATGAGGAGCTTTTTGCGGGCTGGGAGCTGGTCGCAATGCGCCTGGGGGGAGGCGGGGGCTGAATCAAGCTTTGGGGATCTTCGATCAAGTCATTTATTCGGCGCATGCCAGCCGTTCGCCACCCAGAAAAGAAGACCCAGCAGCCAGCTACGATAGCTATCTTGCTACTCTTACTATACCAGGGCTGCCCGGAGCACTGGCGGCCGCATAGCTTGCCCCTCTCGCGCACCAGCCTGCTGTGGTGGTCCCTCACGGAACTGGACGCCCGCCGGTGACGAATTCTCTGCTCGCACGATCGGGGTTTTATTAATAGCACGTCAATAGCTCTGCATCGTGCTCCGCTTCTGCAAGCAGCGATGGCCTGCATGAAGCACCTCACCGCACTTCAGTCACAAACAACAAACATAGGAGTGGGGTTACACGCTGGAGCTTCTGCTTTCCTCTCAACTTGGTGCAATTGAGCTACCTAGCTACGACCTGGGCATTTTAACTCATCATATACTCATCGTCCTTAAGTGAAGCGAGGCAGCTCTACTTATACAAAAGTCCATCATTTCCGGCCATCAGCGGAGCCATCTCGTCACCTCCGGTCATCTTCACGTGCCTTGCCTGCATAGGTGTCATGAGATGGTGATATATTGGTTATTGACTCCGCGTACTCTATGCAAATGATAGTTTCAGTCCCGTAGATCCTCTGGATGCATCATCATCAACATGGCCATAACCGTCCCAGCACCAAACCTAATCTTCAACTCTCCCTTCCCTTCCCCTACCGTGGGATTCCTCCCGCCTACTTGGCATCGCCAAAAGAATCTCTACCCGAAGCGAAAACCTTGTCGAAGTCATACTCGTACCACCTGATGTTTGGGTCCAGGCCAGCAAACTTCCACACGCCGTCCACCTTCTTGTACCAGTGGGTGTTGGTGCTGTGAGCGTGTCCCTTAACGGCGACCTCCTTGCGGGTTTCGTCGGTGTACTTTTGGTGAGGCACGCGAAGCTGGTGGTAGCCAATGATCTCGTCATCCGAGACCTTCTCCCACTTAGTGCCGCCGATGAAGTGCTGGGTCTTGAGGAGAGGGTTGCCGAGCACGTTCGGGTCGGAAATCATGGTTATGAATTCCTCAGCGGGCATCGCCTCCCAGATCTTGTCGAGGAAGGAACGGTAGTCGATCTGTACGGAGCACAACTGTCAGGCTGGCGAAGGTGGTTTGTTGGGGTCTAAGGAAACACTAACCCTCAAGGTAGGAGCAATGCATTTGCGTAGACGGTCCCAGTCCTAGCGAGCAGGTCAGTCGAGGGTCGAAAACGACAATTCTTAAACATTGAAATGCATGCCTTGGAGTCGTAGCTATCAGCCCACTCGAAGACGGCAGCTTGGCAGCCGAGAACATCTGCATGATGGTTAGCGACTCTGATATGTCAAGTGTTTGAGCACCTTGGAGGACTCACCTTCGAAGGAGGGGTTCTTGGACATTTTGACAGTAGAGCAGTTTGAGTTGTGAATAAGATTGTGTGTTTAAAGATGCAGTTCTTTCCAGTATGATCGACAACATGCACAAACCACTTCAAGAAGCTTTTTATATTTTATTTCCATCATAGCCAGCTGTGCGGTGATCATCGGATCCCCAACCTCAGTGCGAGGGGGAGTTCCGTGCTTCGGACTGTGGGGCTGCCCCGAACGGGAAACGAGGTGAGCCGGTGCGACGACGGTAACAGGTGTGCCTGAAACCTCAAAGTATGTTCCACGGGTGGTGTGTTCGAAGAATCGAAGTCCAGACGCGCTGCGGTGGACCTGCAGTGTCCCCAGTGCCGGAAATGCAGGTGATGGGGGCAAGGCGGGACCCGAATGGTGGGCGAATCCCGGGGCAGGGAGCTTAGGCCATGCCACAGAGCTGGAGCGCTGAGCACTGGACATGTTTCCAACGTCTCCTGCAGTCGCAACACCGTCACTATGGCTGTATTATTATTACAATATAGGCTGCTTGTCTCGTGTAGCGGCACAATACGAAAGCGGAAACTAAAAAGAAAATCCGGGGCATGCCAAGCGCTTATTACAGGAAGCCAACTTGGGAAGAGCTAGCAGATTGCGAAATATCTGGCGGGGCTCCAGACACTCACTCCGACACGCCTTCAACGATGCTTCAGCCTCCAACAGAGTACGTACCCAAAGGCTAGGAAGAGCAGGAACAGCATAATGAGCGTTGTGGGTGCCACAACCCTTTTTGGCCAGGTACAGGATCGCTTCTCTCCAAAGCATTTCGTGCTGTCTCTCGTGCGTCGCCGGGGTGGAAGGATACCTTAGCTGATGGGCTCAGCCCCAGCCTCAAAAACGCCTCCCCGACGAAGGCAGGCTGCTGCTACTGCCGCTGCTGCCGCCTTTTGCAACTCGAGTTCCTCACAAAGCTCAATATGGCGTTTGCAAAATTATACTTTCGCCCACTCGCTTGTGCCTTCTTTTTCAAGACGGCCTCTGCAGCACCGGTGGAAACAATATCTTGGACGGCTGGGCCTGATGGTCGGGGCACTTTTCAGCTCCTTACAAGCTGTGTTCTCACCTTGACTATCTGCGTGTGGTCTGCGCTTCATCTCAACGTGCCAATCCAGGACTCGACTCTCCGCCAGCGAAATATAAGGCGGGCTAAATGGATTCTATTGGGCATCTTTGCCCCAGAGCTCGTCGTGTCCACTGCATTTGCTCAGTACCTGACTGCGCGCTGGCTGTATCGGGAAATACAAAAAGACATCGAATGCCATAGGTCGGGGGTTCGTCTTTAGTATTTAATGAAGTTAAAATACAGAAATGTGGAGACAGATGCTAATTAGTCCCTATTAGCTCGCATCTACGGCTGCAGCAACCGAAGGCCAATTGGAAGAATGGAGCATTACCCAATGCTTTTTCGCCGTGATGGGCGGCATCGTCGTGCACACCGGTCCGGCTTTCGAAGGCCGGCCTCGACTCACCCTCACAGCGGAAGGCGTACGGCTTCTCTCTTTCCTAGGCCGGCGGCCGTCCGTTCACGAAGGCCAAATCCGGGACAAGAGCAAGGCTGATGGTCTGGCCAAATCCATCGTCTGCATCCAAGCTGGTTGGATGATTCTCCAGATTCTTGGCCGCCTGATCGAGCAGCTGCCAGTCACGTTACTTGAGATAAACACCACCGGCCACGTTCTATGCGCGTTAGTTCTCTATCTACTCTGGTGGAACAAGCCTCTGGAGGTCAGTGATCCTACTGTGCTCTCGTACGAAGAATGGATGCAGCCATTCCTATCAATCATGTGGATGTGCAGCCCAATCAGTGAGAGTGACGGGATTACAGAAATGAGATGTATGACCTATGTCTCTCCTGAAGAAAGACAAAACTCTCTTCCGGCTCCATCTGCACCTGAGGATAGTGAAGAAGACGCCTCACGCGCTGCAAGACCGCACCATACCCACTTTTCCATCGGGTCACTGGCTATCAGGGATCCCACAAGATGTACGCGATTCTCTTCACTCTCCCCAAGCCACTCCACCCTTCCCATTTAAACCCTCAGACCACTTCCTAACCGCCCATCCCCAGTCATCGGCCCCGTCGACGACATCCGCCACAGCGCCCACGACCGCACTCACTCGCAACTCGACCACCACGTCAGCTACATGATTTCCGAAAAGCCGCTCCAGACGGCCCCGGAGCACCTCTACTTCCTGGAGCACCAAACCCCCGACACACCCCTCCGCCACAGCCTCCAATACTGCCGCCGCAGCTACCCGGACTGCTCAACGCACACTCCGCTCCCGCCCGCCGCCCTCGCGCGGTGGCGCCTCGCAAACACCCTCGCCGACGCCCTCTGGCTCCACTGCCAGCACCGCCCCTCCTACGAGCCCTTCTACTTCACCTCCTCCAGCCTCGGCCGCTTCGTCGGCGAGACGCGGTATCTGGGCTCGCACACCCCCAACTTCGCCGGCCTGTCGTATCTCGGCCACGTCAACATCGCGCGGGACAGACTGAAAGCCGTCCTCGCGTTCGCCGCCGCCGCGTACGGCGCCCTACACGTGGCCGCGTGGCGTGAGTTCTTCCCCTCCCGCGTCGAGCGCGTGCTGTGGGTTGCCAGCGCGCTGGTGATCGCGGCCTCCGGGGTTGGGGTGTGGCTGTTCTTTCTGGCGAAGGAGGCGGTCGGGCGATTGGAGGCGTGGGTGGTGGGGTGGAGGGCGCAGAGCGGGGTGCGCGGGGTTGGGAGGGTGCTGTTGGCGCTGTTTGTGCTGGCGCGCGTGTATTTGGTTGTTGAGGCGTTTGTGAGTTTGAGGGAAGTGCCGGTGGCGGTGTATGCCACGCCCGAGTGGACGGATTTGTTGCTGCATCTTTGAGGTGGGGGGGTGGAGCGGGTTTCAGCTTGTTGGATGTGGCTACCAGCTAGTTGAGGGGTGGGGCTGTCTCTCCTCTGCGATCTAGACGAGTCTAGTGGTTGTGGAGCCTACCGCCTTAGCTTCACAAGGGACAGGAAGGTAAAGTTCAGGGCGGAAGTGACGGTGGAGTTTGTGAGGGGCTGGCGGACGAGATAGGGTGCCGAAGGTTGTGTTGGAATTCGAGGGAATTAGGGGACGGAAAGGGAGCATGGGGCGCGTCTTCGAAAGCCAGGGCTCGTTACCGTAGGCGTACCCCATAACGGCCGAGACGTCACAACGGGACGATGAGTGTTCTTTTTATTAGCACACGGTATTATTTGGATATCAAGCTAGCTACTCGGGGATGAGCCGCCCGGAGCTGAGGGTAGCGCGACGTGAGAAAAATCTAGTGCTGGAAGGATCATCAAAAGACTGAGGCCGTGCAAAGAGCGATTGAACAGCCAAGCTAAGAGTAAGAAAGTGAAAGTAATAGCCAAAACTCGAACTGTGCGACCATCTCGTGAGGATACGAGATGGCCAGGTTAGAAGCAAAATTGGAAAACTGGGAAATCGAAAAGTAACAGCTCGATCCGTGAAAGATCCAGCTTCGAAAATAGGGACTTCTGTAATCCACCCTAGATGTGAAGCAAGGAAGAGGAAAATAGAACCACCTCAGATGGTGTCCTCTACTTGTCAGAACTCGTGTGTCGATTGATCTATGAAGAAAAGAGACTAGAAAGTATCTCCATCACCAGCCTCACCCTCACCCTCATATCTTCTCTCGGCAGTAGCCTCACATCCAGAACATAGCTGAATCCAAATTTGGATGCCATGGATTAGTACGCCCAGTTCCAACTCGCAAGTTCCATTCCCTTTCGATGGCCGCCCTGACCACCTCTTTTTACTGACCACGCAATTCCGGCGCGCCATCGAGAAAACGCTTAATGTAAGAGTATGGAGCATAAAGACTGCATATAGGGAATTTTTGCTAGGCGAGAACCCCAAAATTTTAGTCGTTTTGCGAGGCGTCCTGGTCACATCTGCGTACACAAGGTACCGCCATAGTAGGACTTAGCGAAAATCGCGAAAATCAAAGTTTCCTTATGCAGTCTTTATGCTCCATACTCTTAGAGCGCCCACGCTCGGCCAACAAGTCTGCGTAATATGCTGGCGGCATGCAAGAAGCGCCCATGGTAGCTCCTACATAGGTATAGCAGAGAGCATGCATCTGTTGCGAAGTGATTAGTAGATAAACAATGAAAAGGGCATTGAGTCGTTGCTTACAACTTCCTGAAGGTCCTTGGAAAGTGAAGGGCTTCCCATTCGTATCTAAGATGCCACTTCCTAGGACATGGTAACGCGCTGGCCTTGCTGTACCTTGCAGGGCATTGTGCGATTGCTGGAACCAGTCGAGAATACGGAGATGTGATGCCAGATTCCGCGACTGTGCCTGGGAGGCAATCCCATTCCTCGTCTGGCGTACGGAACCAGGCAAAGGCATCAACCTTGTATGGTGTCGCTTTAATGGCTGTGATTTGCAGAGGCTCCTTGCGCTGGTTCGCCGGAACGACATGTTCGAAAGCTGTGCGAATCTTTGCCACTTCGGCCCGGCGAACTTGAGGGTATTGTCCCTAGCTAACATCGTCGCGTTAGTAAATAACCCGCTTTGGCCAGGATTTTTGAGTCTTATGGTATGCTAATATGCGTTCTTCAACCATTGACTGAAAGTCCGCAATCATCTGAGGAGTCTGGTAAGCTTATGATGTATTGGCTAATTTACAAGTTTGGTTATCTCCAATTTTCTGTTTTGCAAGCGCATGGAGCCGTGAAATCTCACACACTTCGCATCTAGGCTGCCCACCACCGCCACTACTGACGGTGTGCCTGGATTACTTGTGCCTCTGGGATGAGTAGCATCTATTCCCAGCAGAAGCGTGCCTTTGAGAATTGGGTGAGGTTTGCTGACGGAATGATTAACTCCGCCAGTTTCGATATTGACCTTCATGGCCACATTGGCTATGTAGTTTTGTATAGGACCCCCTTGATCATTTTCTCCAGCGCTTTTCTATTGCAGCAGCTGAAAGGCAATTAGAATGTATGCCGAATTCAAGAACCCCGATCTGCTTGAAGAGAGCGTATCTATCTTTGTCTTAGTCATTTAATATGAGCACTACAAATGGATTGGAGATACAAGTAGGGCCCTACTGAAAACTGCGTACGAAGAAAATGACGTGGAAGCCAAGCGATGCGCATTAAAGAGCTATGAACCTATTTCGCATTTCAGACCTGTGATGCGAGATTCTTGGTCTCTCTTCTCATATAGCAGTCTACAAGACTCTTTCTTTCCCCCTTCTACTTCAGCCCATAAAAAAAGCGAGAATAGCTATTAGTTTTACCGACGCCAATATCTCTATAACGCCAGATATAATCGACAAAAGGGTTTCGTGGACAACAACCCGCGCCCTATTTAAATGTGTCCATAATTATGCGTTCTATTAGAGAAGTTAAAACGCAACAATCATTGGCAATACTGTAATCCCGTCCCTTTTAATACTTATACCCAGTGTGGTTTTATCTCATAAATCAGACCCCCGGGGAGAAATTGCGCCACGGCGTAACGCTAAGGGCTAGCATCACTCCTAAGCCAATTAGATCACTGAACCTTAGTCCTGTGGATTCCTGTAAACTCCTAGACCAATCAGATCGCACCGAGAGGAATTTCTCCCCGAGGGTCTGAGAGCTTATGGGCGTCCTTTATATGAGAACTCATTGTTTCTTATTAGGCGACAACTCTTCTATTACAACGCGATATCTTAACCCTTTTATAACGTCTAATTATTATAAAAATACTATAAGGTAGGAGCTCTTTAGATTCTCTATCTATTGCATTAAATAACGATATTATATAGGGTGTTAGATATGGGCAGTCGGTCGCGTTTTCTAGTCGGTCACGTTTTCTTGTCGGTCGCATTTTTTCATTAGTCGCATTTTTTATCGTAATCTTGCCTTACTGCCATATCTTATATACTTCTCTACGTCTAATTATCTTAAAAATACTACGAGCTAAAATCTCTTTATCTTCTCTATCGTCTCTACATTATAGCAATATTATAGCTCTATTCTGTAAGAAGTTAGTTATAGGTAGTCGGTCTAGTTTTAAAATCATATTGTAATTTTGCCTCACTACTATACCTTATATACTTCTCTACGTCTAATTATCTCCAAAATACTACGAGGTAAAAGCTCTTTATCTTCTCTATCGCCTCTACGTTATAGCGATATTGTAGCTTTAGTATACGAGAAGTTAGACATAGGTAGTTGGTTAAGTTTCTATAAACATTCAAATCTAAATCTAACTTATGTTTTACGACGATGTATCTCGCCCCTTAATACTCTAGATATAGGCATATAGTATATATTTATAAATAAATAATTACCTAAAGAATCTATTACATTAAGCATATATATTATAAATGTTATAGTTAGGACACGGCTTATAGAAATACACAAAATTTGATTTTTAAAACATTCAATTCTCACCAAAGCGACGCCTATAAGCTCTTAGACGCTCCGCAGAAGATTTTTGCTGGTGGCAGGGGTGCGCAGGGGGCTGATATTAGTGCGCTATTCTGATTGGTCCAGGAGTTGGCAGGAGTTAGTCTATGCGCCATCCCGTGTCACCGGAATAAATCTTTTGCGGAGCGTCTGATTCATGAGATAAGTGTGGTTTTGGATAAACCTTATCGCGATAAGTCTTGGCATACCCCAAATAAATTTTCAGTCGCCTTCTTCTTTAGGCCACTGATAGTCGTACACCCCCTAAGGCCATGTTCGATAACTTTTTTTGGCCAGGTCAACTCCACCAGGTGGGCCCTCTAAAAAAGCCACCTGGGGCCACCTGGAGCCACCTGGCCGCGAACGGGCCACCGATATTAATATCCACCTGGTGGATACGGTCTGTTCAACGTCCTAGGTGGATTTTAGGCAGATTGGACGTCTTGGCAGCTAAAAAGGAGGTTCTATCTGGCCAGGTAGAGGCGTTCGCGCCAGCCGCGATTGCCCTCCCGAATATAGTATAGCAGCATGTTTAATTAGCAATTTGAGCTACCTGGGCTGTCTACCTAGGCAAATTCCACCTAGACCTGCTATTTTAAAGGGGGGGTCCTAGTGGGACGCTAACAACCTGGTTAATCAATTTTACTATTCTTTATAATATTTTTAATCTATTCTCCCCATTACATAATCTAATTTGACGTTAACTATAAAGCCTTATATATTAGCTATAGTATTAACAGGCGTTCTAGCAATAATATTGCTGCTTTATATGCTTATTAAATGTGTAAAGAACCTTCTAGCATTAAATAATAGGCGCTAGCAACTTGTTAATCCTTTTTACGGTAAGATAAGAATAATAAAGCTATTATACGGTCCTCCGCAGGCGCTTAAAATGTTGATATACCTTAATCAACAAATATTCAAATTGCTCTTTAATCGGCTCGTTAATGGCTACGAATTATATGCATAGGAAGGTATATCAGCGGAGCAGAAGCTAATAATGTTTATAGCTAGATATAGGGGTGGGTTAACTAGAAGGTTTGTGGCGTAGGAGTTTTAGCACTTAACGTCTACAGTAAGCCTATTAGTAGGTAATATTTGGTGGGTAATAAGACGCTATAACTAACCTCTATTAGTGCCTTTTATGAGGTTCTTAACGCTCTATATAAGCTGCATAAGGATATTATTAAGCTGCCGCCCAATTAAACTCCTAAACGGGTACAATCCGATAATAAGATATGGCCCTTTTTTATAGATTATATTGGCGCGCTTAACAGCTTATATATATTAATATTAGTTCCTAAAGCTTAGCAACCAGTATGGTGTAATAGAAAAGGCTAAATCTCGCAGAATATATTTATAGCGTGCGATTTTGATATAAACTTTATGTTAATTATACCAGGATAGGAAGGCTCTGCACATAACAGTTACGTGTTTACTTTTGCAAAGGATAGTGGCTTTTATACACCTCTAGGTCACTATTACTTAGCAGACACTGGCTACACTGCGGATAATCCTATGGTGCTTATTCCATATCAAAAGGTGCGATACTATTTAAAGGAACAGGTAAAAGCAAATAAAAGGCTAAAGAATAAAAAGAAACTGTTTAACTTACGCCACGCTTCCTTAAGGAATATAATTAAACGAGTATTTGGTGTCTTAAAGGCCTACTTCCCTATACTTAACAAGGGCCGCAAGGGCTACAGTTTAAAGACTCAGATTAAGATTATATAGGCATTAACAGCAATTTATAACTTTATAAATATAAATGGCTGGGACCCGAATAAGGAGGACTCTGGCTATATAAGTAAGGAGGATGCAGATACCAATAAATTCGTAATTCTATATGGAATAGATAAGCGCGGAATAAGTTAATAGCGGGAGAATATAGTGGAGGCAATATAGAAGTAGTATCTAGAGATTCTAGATGCAAGAGGTGTTGATATTTAATAAGGAAGTAATATAAATAGAGGTGCAAGTTTTTAAAGTAGTAAGCGGTAGAAATAATTAATCTATAGACGGAGTATCTAGAGCAGTAAAATAACGTGCAACACCACTTATAAAAAAGTTGTGATAGATAATTTAATTATAGCTTAATTATATTACTAGCTTTCTTATCTAATTAAGCCAATTTCCTAACTTAATTAAGCCTCTACTTTACTATTAACCTCCACTACTTTATTAACTGATACTAGCTGCTTAATATATATAGGCTTTAACCGCATATTAACTATTAGTTAATCTATATACCTATTTTAAGCGTCGCCGCTAAGAGAATTAAAGATATAGGTCCTGCTTTCCACTTTAAACGCTTTTAGGACAAGCTGCTAATTAACAGCAGTAAGGTGCCTAAAGTCCTTAATAAAGCTATATACAGCCCTCTCTATTAGCGAGCTTTTTAATGCTAATAGCGTCGTCTCTAAAGCACTAAAAGCCGCCGTTACTTCACTAATACTCTTGCTTAAAGCCTCTAACCCTTTTACCGTCTTTGATAAATGGCCTTAATTAGCAGCTTTGGCTGCGTTCTTTATTAACCGCTATACTATATTAAGGTCCTTTGCTTTCTAAGTGTTTTAAGGCTTCTTTTCTATAGCTAGTGATAGTAACTGGCCTACTGGAGACAACGCTACACTAAGTACTAATAGGGAACGCGAGGGTGTTAAAAGCTTAGATAAGGAAGCAGGTAAGGAAGTAATACTCCAGCCTTCTATTAGTGCACTAGATGGACTCCATTTGATTATTTAGAGTGGAGTATTTAAATACTTAGTATCCTTATTTTCCTTCTTACACTCTATGTCTACATTAGATAAGCTAATATTATTGTCTTTCTAATTATTCCAAGCCGAACTCTTATTAAGCGCGTTATTAATTGACGCAGCGTATTTGCCGCTGGCCATCTTGCCCTTAAGAAGCTCCTTTAGCTGTTTAAAATAAGGTAGGTGCTTCTTCCTAAAAGGTCTCCTTTTAATATGCTAATTAAAATAGCCGTCCATTACTCTAGGTTTATTAGTATATGGAAGAC
>Ga0307507_10001329_pt1 | contig 55230 bp, 9 predicted proteins | sample 7_EM_MG_FD_207223 | JGI IMG/M metagenome (GOLD analysis project Ga0307507, IMG submission 207223) | Populus trichocarpa ectomycorrhiza microbial communities from riparian zone in the Pacific Northwest, United States - 7_EM | ecosystem: Host-associated > Plants > Roots > Unclassified | place... | reverse complement strand
CTCCGTACGCAAAGCTTCGTGCAAAGCTTCGTGCAGAGTTTCCGTAGAGCTTCGTGCAGAGCTTCGCGCAGAGCTTCGTGCAGAGCCTCCGCAGAGCTTTGCGCAGAGCCTCCGTACGCAGAGCTTCATGCAGAGCTTCGTGCAGAGCTTTGTGTAGAGGATTGGATTAGGAGTAATATTCTTAGAAGTTCTTTCTAAAAGGGGCTAGGAATAGTTAAATACCTATATACTGGGAAAAATCGATATCGGATTTTATTCGCTTATTTTATCGGATTTTACGATATCGTAATCGTTTTAAAACGCATAATTTTTGGCCACACTGGAGGTGCATATATAGGCGGTAAGTCGTTCTGCTGTATCACCAAACCAAAACTCTTAAAAGATTTTGGTGTTGCCGGCTCGGCTGAGCGCCCGCTCAGTCGCTGAGCCGCACGTGACACATACAACCCCCGTTAACATTCGCGGATGTTAACGGCTAAGCCTATAGCCACGTCATGAACATCTTTAAATGTCTTTACCCCCGCTAATTAAGTCGCTAATACGCGCGTACTATTGGCCTATTGGCCTAGCCGTGCGCTATGTATTTACCCTATATGGTAAGGTCACTCATCTTATCGCTGATGTTGGAATTACAAGGTCATAAGGTCACAGCGGAGGTCTCTTGAGGGTCTATTTGATGATAGAGATGACGCAGACGATGAATATTGATTGATTCGTGATGCAGTAGATGCGGTTGATGTCTATGTAGATTGCATGCAGACTTTGACCTCACAACGTGTCCAGAGCTTAGTCAGCATTCCTCGCTTAATTCTGACAGCTGAGCGGCCGGTAGGTAAGGTAGGTATGCTTTCTCTACCTCTTTTCCCCGGTCTGTATCTACATATATTTAAAAAATAGGAACTCCCCCTAAGGCGCCGCTTCTCTAACAGCGTCCTATCTTAAAAATGGCGTTAATTAGTCGCGTAAAAATTAACGTTGCGAATAATACTAAACTATACGCCAACGCGCAGAGTATCCTCGCCCTTATGCGTGCTAAGAGGCCTAAAAACATGTCTTTAAATTATGAGCTAAAGCAGAAGGAGTTTAAGGTAGGTAGCTAGGTGCTTTATAGAGTAGTATACTTATAGCTAACATATATCTTTCTAGGCCTTTTGTAAGAAGAAGCAGTACTATAATGGCGATACTATTACGGAAGAAAAGCTACTCCTTTTCCTTATTAAGGAGGTTATAGGCTAGCTACTAAAGTAAAAAGCTGTAAGGTTAGTAATGATATACCCTAGGATAAGACACGGCTCTCCTGGCGCTTAGTTTACGGCTATATTATAGCCCTAATGGACCTCTATTAGGCGCAGAAGGCTATAGGGATAAATAGTCACTAGTTCCTATAGGAGGATAACATTAGGGAGTACCTAAAGATTCTATAATAGAGGGACGTGTAGTGGGAAAAGGACCAGTTTGCGGACAAGGGTAGAGATATACTGCTTAACGGATATATAGAGGACGAGTTCAAGAACGTCTACCGCCAGCTATAGGCCTATGGAGACTCCTCGCCAGAATGCTACCTCTACACGCTTATAGATATCCTACTAGGCCACTATATGCTTACCTACGGTGGCAATAGGCGCTCTGCCGAGATTTTAGACCTATTTACCTTTAAGTTTAAGGGCGAAGGCCCTATACGCTATATGCCCCTAATATTTACTATATACGCTAGTAAGCAGAACCAGTATAGCCGCCTTAAGACTATTAGGGCTCTATGTAATAAGAAGCCACTTATTTATATACTTAGCGGGCTAGCTTTCTACCTTCTATATTACTAAGACCTTAGTAATAAGCCATTTCTGGACTTTAATAAGCGGTTAGTATAGTATAATATCCGCCTAATTAAGAGCAGTACTAGGGACTATAAGGCGGCCTTCTTATATAACTTGTAGTAGGAGTGGGTTACTAAGGCGTTTTAGTACGTTGGCGTCTTCTCATAGAAGAAAACCTATATTAGACAAAGCGCTGGCGCTAAGATGGCAGAGCTAAAAGGGGTTAGCAAGGACTAGATTAGACGCACTAGCAGGTAGAACTAGGAGCAGATAGTTAGCTGCTACTTAAACTTGCTACTGCAGGAGTTTATACGGATAATGGCTGGCTATGCGCCGCAGATAGGCTGCTTTGAGATTTATAGGGCAAGCGTTGCCCCCCCTAATGTACTACTGTTAACGATTTAGCTAGAGCTAGATATCTAGAAGGGTTGGTTTAGCCCTTAGGTTGGCTAGATTAACGACCTCGCGGCTATAGGCGCTATAAACCTCCTATTTTACCTCCAGGAGGTTATCCTATAGGACTTAGTAGTCCTTTATAAGATGTTCCTAAGTAACCCTATATAGCACCACCCCGTCTTCTAGCATGAGGCCTATCTACCCTTTACGCAGAAGGTTAAAACTTGCCTATAGTAGGAGGAAGAAGGCCCCAGCTAGCTATTAATACTCTATTAGGCCGTACTGGCTATCGCGGACTGCCTAAAGCCTATAGACGCCCGGAACGACTAGAGAGCATATAAGAATGACCAGAGATTACGCGAGCTGTAGGCGTCGTTTAACCGTATAGCCGAGTCCTAGTAGGCGCAGTCTTCGTAGCTTTAATTGCTTATGTCCGGCAGCCTTACCTTTCGGCTTAAGGTCCCTTTGGCATCTATATGTCTGCGTCTAATAGTATACCTACTGACGGCATACCTACTAGCGCCGCCTCTATCTGTCGCGGAATTAAGCTAGTACGTGTTGGCCCGGGCAAGCGCTGTAGCTTCCCCTTCGCCGGCGCCGTTGCAGCTATAGCCGCAGTCACGGCAAGGGCCTGAGTCTAAGCAGCCGCCTATGTATTGTATGTGCCGCGTAGTAAAGTCCGTACGGGCCCTTTAGCACGAGTAGACTGAAGGGCTTAGAGGTAATCCTTCTATAGCAGCGCTAGATTCTAAATGGGGTAGTAAATAATGGGCTGGCCGGCAGAATAAGCTCTAGTAGTACTCCCTATGGCTTAAGATTATTAAGGAGATTAAGTGGGTCGCGTAGGCCTAGAGGGTTAGTGAGAAAGCAGCTATATAGTAGGTTAATCTATAGTAGGAGTAGATGCAGTGCTTACTAGATTAGCTTTATAAACGGCTTTAAGCGGGTAGAAAAGCTTTAAAATAGTATATAAGGAGTCCTCTATTAAAGCCTTTATCTATAGCCCCTTAGGTGCTTATTTTAGTGCGGTATAAGTTTAGTAGGGTACCTATATAATGGCGGCGCCTAACTTGAAACGCAGATATCTTTATTAACCCACGGCCAATTCTTGCCATTCTAGTACAAGCAGAGAGCTCTCGGCCAGCTCTACGTATAGCGCTTAACGGGTGTTAAGAGCGCGGCGTTACTAATAATCGAAAATTAACTGTGGATATAGGGTAATATCCATATATACTAAGCGCACGGGCCTCTTTGCCTACAAAATCTGACTTAGCTGCTGATTTAGCCATATAAAACGAACCGTAGATATACTATTGATGTAAGGACCTGTCCTGCCTTAGGCCGTAGCCCTAATTAATCCTTATAGTTTCCGGAACCTATTTATTCTATATTTAATTTAACCTATTTCTTGCTCTTTATATAAGTTTTCTTTATAGGCTATGATAACACTATAGTATTAAAGCGCTTTCTACGCCTTATATAATACCTAGATATTAGTTTCCTAATATTTCTAATATTATACTAAAACTTACCCTTTTTAACTTTAATTTTCTCTACCACTATACTATAATATAGAATTTAATCTATATATAAATAAATACTATCTTTAAAAAAAATAAAGTTATTAAAAAGTTATTTATGCTAGAAGTTAAACAACTTTATTTTTTTTAGGTTTTACTAAGAAATTTCTTAACAAAAGGGTAGAAAATCAAAGTTGTTTAACTTCCAGCTTAAATAACTTTTAATTATTTTAAAGATAGTATTTATTTATATATAGATTAAATTAAAGTTAAAAAGGGTAAGTTTTGGTGTAATTTTAGAAATGTTAGGAAACTAATATCTAGGCATTGTAGATTGCGGACCTTAGTCCTAATATTCTTTTAGAATATCTTCGCAATAATTAAGGTAATCCTCTGGTTCCTATATAGGGTCCTTAGCGGACTAGTCTAGCTATTTAACTTTATATTAAAGCTTGTTCTTAATAGACTTATAGCGTAGTATAGCTTTAATCTTATACCGCTCGCCTACTACTTTAGGGTGTTTAATTGGGCCTAAATAGAAGTTCTTTTCTAGTGGTGGTCTATACTATAGCTCTAGTAGGTTTATATAAAATACTAAATATACATAGGCCATCGATAAGGGTAATTAGAAATAGTAGGCTAGCCTACTAATTTGTTACTTAACTTAAAAGGGACCTAGGTATCTTATATTAAGCTTTTTTAATAATTAATAGGTCTTAATATTTGTTAAATATAATAGAGCCTTATCGCCTACTCTAAAATGCTTATTCTAATATTTGCGATTATGCTAAAGTCTCTACTACTCTTAGGCATTTTATAGGCTCTACTTTATATACTTCTATTACTCCTTCTATTCCTAAAGGTATCCTTATACTCTCTAGTAGATATCCTTAAACTTCTTAATAGGATCCTGTAATTAATTATACGGCCTTAGCTAATAACTACTAGGTATACCATTAAACCTAAATAGTTAGACGCCATAGGTAATCTAAATTAGTGTATACTTATACAATGCGTATTACTTTAAATTGTAAGCGTACTCTATATACAGAAGTAGCTTATACTAATTATCTTACTAGTAGTTTAAATACATTTATAAGTATAACTCCAGTTCCTAGTTTTAGCGTTCTATTTGCCTGTCCATTTATAGATAGAAAGCTATACTATAATAGTGGTCTATTTTTAAATAAAAGCATAGATTTAACCAGTACTAGCTTATAAAGACGCTGCTCCTATTAGTAATAATAGAGTATAGTTAATCTACTTTAAGAAAGCATTTCTCCTTAATCAGATTTGCAAGCACTTATATATTAATTGTCTTATTAACAGGAAGGTATTAAACATACTTTAAAAACCTATTAATACGTATAAGGACTAAATTGTATATTTATCCTTGCTCATCTTTTAATAGTAGAAGATCCGTAATAAAATCCATAGCATAATATTACTATAGTTTGCTAGCAGGAGAAACCAATTTAAGTAAACCCTATAGCTTATACCTTTAGATTTTATATACTTAACACTTCTTATAGTGGCTAATATATTCCTTTACTTCCTAATTAAGCTTTAGCTAATAGTATTTATGTTAAAATAATTCTACTATCTTGGCTTAACTACAGTGGCCACCTAGAGGATTATTATAATTCTTTATAAAAATCTTCTATTGTAGATTTACTTCTTATAGCACCCAAACCTTGCCATATCTACGCAGTAGGCCCATTAGGTCCATTTCCTAATAGTAGCGCCTAGCAGCTTCTTTTCCGTTACGTTTCTAGTCTACTTCTATATTAAAGATGGCATAGAAGGCGTCCTTCTATTATACCTTATAGATAAGATCTATTAACCTTTTAGATAGTTTCTAGGTAAAAGCTATTTTATCTTATACTGCTCTAAGTATATAACTAAATAGTACTATAGATCTTATAACTTTCTAGTATATATAATGGTGCTAGAGCGCGTTACCTGCTACATTGCTATTTTTAGAGCAATTTGCCGCATTTCTAGGCAATCTGCTAGATTCTGCCATACTCTACCAGCACTACTCATAGAGCTAACTAATTAGGATTTTCTATGCCCGGTATAGAAAATCGCTATTAGTCCGCTTGTTACTAGCGCCTTAATAACCCCTTATATCTTATTAGTCTCTAATAGTCTTCTTCTTCTTCTTCTCCTTAGCTTAGTATTTTTATATAGTAGCAATCTACAAGCTTTGGTTAGAAGCATTTATATAAGCCCGTTATATTATACTAGGCTCTCCCTATATTGCCTGGGAAGGCCTTAATAATATCCTACTCTAAAAGAAAACCTTTGTCTATAATAACGTGTTAATATATTATACTTAGACAGCAAAAAACTCACACTACTACACCTAAGAAGGCCCTAACAATACCCCACTTTATAGGCCAGACTATACTTAACCTACACCTCTAAAAGAACCTTAGAATTAAAATAAAATTATACAATTTTAATAAACCTTAGGAAGCCGATAATGGCACCTAAAGCAAGCTTATTTAAAAGACCTACCTCTACCTAAGAGGAATATAAGATCTAGTTAGGATTAGAAATTAAAGATAATAACAATATTATAGATGTATATAGGCAGATTTATGCCCTTACAGCTAATTAGAAGGTTAATTATCTTTAAGCCTAAAGTATATAAGACACTCTAAAGGAGATCCTAAAAAGCCTTACTGCTTTATAAAATAGTCTCCCCTTTATAAAGCCTTAGTTAATCTATTTACTTAACTAAATATAATATACTAGAGAGTATATATATAATAATAAAATAATTAAAGTCCGTTAAGCTCCCTAGCCCCCTACTATTATTAAACAGTATAGACCTAATCTTTAAGAACTAGAGAATCTAGGTATAAGGAAAGCTTTATATTAACTATAACCATTTTCCCTCTAAAGAAGCTAAAATGCTCTACGTCTTTGGTTAAACTATTAGGGACACCTAGTAATACCTCTAGGCTAAGTTTAAGGATAAGTTATCTATTTGGTTTATATCTGCTAATAAGATAATATAGTATCTAGCTATTATTTATATTAACCTAAATAAAATACTGGATGCCTGTTATAACTATAATCGCCTAATAATAAAATTAAACTAATCCTTTACTAAGTTTTAGACTTAGTTCTTACACCTAGTAGGTAAAGGCTAGGTTCCACCTAAGAACTACCGTTTAGACCTATATAATAAGCTAACGGTCTAACTATAAAAAAAGATTACAGTAACCTTAGATGACCTACTAACCTACTAAAGACTTACAGCCTAATATTTGCTATTAGATTTAGAACTAAAATTAATCAATACTTGTTCTAACTAATTAAAGAAGTCCTATAGTAACTAGAACCTATCCGCTATATTAATGGGAGCTAGCGTTAGAAGATAAACTATAACCACCCTTATACTAAAAGTAGTTACAACTACCTACCTATAAGCTTTATCTAAATCACTATATACTATACCTTTAGCTAATACTTATTACAATACCCTAATTAACACTGCCATGGTTATATGCTTTAATTATAGAAAGAATAGTTATTTTACTATGTCCTACCTAGAGCTAAAAGATATAGGTAATATTAAGGAGATAAAGGAAGAAGAAATATCCAATAAGTTGGGAAAAGAAGAACCCTAGGGAAAGACTTCCCCCTAGGGTATCCTATTAATCTTAAAGAGATTAATCTAAATTAGCTAATAGGTGGAAAATACTTTATGGTTCTATATATAGTATCTTAAAATGGATATAGAGTTAATATAATTACCCTTATTAATACTAGAGTAAATAGCTTTGCCTTTATAAATACTACTTATATAAATAACGTTGCTAAGTTTTTAAATATAAATGCTACCTAACTAGAGAAGCCTATTTAAGTAAAAGGCTATAACGGCTAAGCTAGTAAGCTGGTCACCTATATCTTAAAGCTGTATATTACTATTAATAGATAATGCCAATTTAGTATCCCCTTCTATATCCTAAACCTAGGGTCCTATAATATAATCCTTAGCCGAAAATAGATATCCTACTTTAATATTTAACTAAATATTTAATAAAGATAGTTTGTCTAGATGGAGAATAGACTAAAGTTACCCTCTTTTATTAGAGACATCTATACTACTTATAAGATATTAGCTGTAAAGGCTAACCCTATCTACTAGTAGAATGTTAGGGACTATGACCTAGCCTTTACTTAAGAAGACGCCTATTATAAGGCTAGTAAGAACACCGTACTAATAAGGATATTCCCCTAAAGGACTGTAGTTAAGGAGGACTCTACTTATAAAAGTAGAATAGATAGTAATATAGATAACTTCTAAATTATAAAGATCTAGCTAATAGAGAAGAGAATATACTAATAGGATATAGAGGATAACCTTTAGAAGATATAATAAGAACTAAAAGAAGTAAAGACAATGCTAATAGACTAAAGGCCCCCTAGGCTATAGACACCCCTACTATTATATAACCCCCCTTTAGTAAATATTACGGTAATTAGCGCTATAGGTTTCCACTTTAATATATATTAGAAGGATAATAAGGTTTTTATAACTAGCTTATATAAAATTAACTAGATTATTAATAAGAAGGAAGAAGAGCTAGTAGAGGAAACTAATAAGAAGCTAGTTAAATACCTCCTCTCTATATACCTCTTAGACTATAAAGACGCGTTTTTAAAAATAGTCTTAGATATACTGCCTCCCTACTAAACCTATAACTATAAGATTTAACTAGAGGCCGATAACTCTCTAGGCTATAGCCCCCTTTACTAGCAAACTATAGAGGAACTAAAAGCAACTAAGTAGTACTTAATTAATAACCTTTATAAGGGGTTTATTAAACTAAGTTAGGCCCCTTTTACTTCCCCTATCCTATTTATAAAGAAACCTAATAAGGGCCTTTATTTCTGCATTGACTATTAGAAACTAAACATTATTAATTAAAAAGATTACTATCCTCTCCCCCTAATTAATAAGACCCTTATACATCTAAGCTAAGCCAAAATCTTTACTAAGCTTAATATCCGCTAAGCTTTTTACTAAATTAGGATAGACCTTATATTAAAGGATCTAATAATATTCTATACCCACTACAGTCCTTATAAATATAAAGTTCTTCCTTTTAGACTAATAAATGGGCCAGCTATGTACTAATAGTATATAAATAATGTTCTTTTTAACTACCTTAATAAATTCTGCATAGTATACCTAGACGATATTCTTATATACTTAGATAATAAACTTAAGTACTAAGTTTATGTTAAAAAGATCCTAGAGAGGCTGCGGAATATAGGCCTATAAGTTAATATTAAGAAATGCGAATTTGGAGTAAAACGAATAAAGTACCTTAGGTTTATTGTTAGCATAAAAGGAATTAAAGTTAACCCTAAAAAGGTTAAGGTGATATATAACTAGAAACCCCCTTATACTATAAAAGGCATCTAATCCTTTCTTAGCTTCTATAACTTCTACTACCAGTTTATCCATAACTATAGGGTTATAGTTAAACCTCTTATACAACTAACAAAGAATAATATGCCTTTTATTTTTAACGATAATTATATAAAAGCTTTTAAGGAATTAAAGGACCAACTTACCTCCTCCCTAAGTTTCTGTTACTATAATCTAGACCTTAAATTAATGCTGGAAATGGATGCCTCTAATAGAGTTATAGTGGGAGTTCTCTTACAGTTACACCTAGATGGTAAGTAGTACTCTATTGCGTTTTTCTTAAGGATAATGGCCCTAACTAAGTGTAACTATAAGGTATACAATAAGGAAATGTTAGCTATTATATAATTATTGTTCTAATAGCGCGTAGAGCTCAAAAGCATAGACTTTTAGATTAAAGTCTATACTGATTATAAAGCCCTTAAGTATTTTATGATAATAAAGCAGCTTACTAGTTAATAGGCTAGGTAGGCTAAAATACTCTCCTAATTCTTCTTTATAATTATATACCGCCCTAGTAAGTAAAATTCTAATGCTAATGCCCTTACCTAGAGAGAATAGGATATAGAACTATAGGATAAGCTAAAGGCTTAGCACCGGATATATACCCTCCTCCATCCCAAATAACTTGATCTATATATTTTTAAGGAACTAAGCCGCAAATGGAACAAGCTGGCGCCTATAGAAGGAGAGATTCTAGATAAACTAATAGGACTAATTAACTGCATCCTAATTGCGAACCATATAGCTGAATCCCTAAAAGCTCTCCGCGGGTAAGCTATAGAAGGCAACCCTAATTTAGAAATAGAAGATGGACTACTCTTATACTAAGAACAGCTTATAGTTTTAGACGTTAACAACCTATAAATGGATCTAATCTGTAAAGCCAACTGTTAAGTCTCTATGGTATACTCTAGTTAAGATAAGACCCACTAACTACTAGCGCCTTACTACTACTAGTAAGGACTCCTACTTAATATAGAACAATTTATTAGGAATTGTTATACTTATAAATAGGCAGATGCCCCTAGGGATTAAATCCCTGGATGGTTATAACTACTACTAGTTCCTAAACGCCCTTAGCAGTATATTATAATAGACTTTAAATCCTTCTTAAAGGATAAATATAGCTATAATATGGCCTTTATAGTAGTTAACTGACTAAGTAAGTAAGCCATTTCCCTTCCCTGCTTTAAGACTATAACTATAAAAGATATAGCCTGTACGTATATTAACAATATTTACTAGATCTATGGCGCTCCTAAGTTAATTGTCTCTAATTATAGGCCCTAACTTATATTGGACTTCTAGGATAAATTCTACTATATCCTTAGGATTAAGATTAAGCTCTTTACCGTATTCTACCCTTCGACTAATAGCTAAACTAAGATTATAACCCAATACCTTAACTAGCAACTTCGCCCCTTTATTAATTATTACTAAGATAACTAGTTAGAACTACTGCCTATAATAGACTACGCATAGCTTACGCTCTCTTATAATAGTATAGGAATGTTACTATTTAAGTTACTCTATAGATATAAGCTACAACATCCTTTAATTAGGATAGACCTATAGGACCTATAATGGCCTATAAACGCCTTAGCTATAAAGAGGCCCAGATATTCGCTAAGAGAATATATAGAGCCTAGGAGACTGCCTAAGCAATTATAAAAAAGGTATAAGAAAAGAAAGAGGCTAATGTAAACCAATATTGTCGCGAAGTAGACTTTTATGTAAGAGATAAGGTATAGGTGTTAATAAAGAACTGGAAGACCTAGAGGCTAAGCCGCAAGCTAGACTACTAAATGGCTAGCCCCTACGAGATCCCTAAAAAGGTAGGGCACTCTTTTAAGGTTAAGCTACTAGAGTTAATAAAGATCTACCCTATTTTCTCTCTAAACTAACTGCAGAAGGCCGTGGATAACCTATTGCCTGGATAGTATAACAACCCCCTACCGCTAATTTAGATTATAGAGGATAAGAAATAGGAAGTTAAAGAGATCTTAGTAGTTAAGAAGGACTATAGTACCTTAAAATACTATATAAGCTAGGTAGGTTATAATAAAAATCTAGAATAGCACTCCACATCTAATTTTAAGTACTCTCCCTATAAGCTATAAGATTTCCACCTAGTCTACCTAGGCCTTCCTAAACTACTACGTAAGTTAAACAGCTAGATTAAATGCTGGGAAGAGGGGTTAGATAACTATAATAATTTAGACAATAATAAAGAACTTGGATAAAGCCTAAGGGCAGGCCTTTTTAGGAGGGGGGGTTATATAATGGTGCTGGAGCGCATTACTTGCTATATTGCCATTTCTAGGGCAATTTGCCGCATTTTTAGGAAATCTGCTAGATTCTGCCATACTTTACTAGTACTACTTATAGAGCTAACCAATTAGGATTTTCTATACCCGGTATGGAAAATCGCTATTAGCCTACTTACCACTAGCGCCTTGGCAACCCCTTATATCTTATTAGTCTCTAACAGTCTTTTTCTCCTTCTTCTCCTTAGCTTAGTATTCTTATATAGTAGCAATCTACAAGCTTTAGTTTAGAAGCATGTATATGAGCCCGTTACAGCATATATATATTAAAAAGGTCGTTATAAGGTTAAAGTCCTTTAGTTATTATAGGGCTTTAGGTTCCAATTGCTCTATAGCTTTGCTTTTAGTTTAAGGGGGTAGTATTATAAACGCTTTAAGTATAATATTACAACTACTTAGAGAAGAGTTAGAAGAAGCTAGTTGGTTAATAAGGGCATGGTCTAGGATAGAACTAATAGAGCTATATAACGAGGAATGGTAGCCAAGATTACGTAATATAATCTATATAATCTATAATAGAGCAAATAAAGCAGACAGAGTAGATAGAGTAATAACTTTCTTAGGAGTACGGATATATATTTAAAGGACTATAGTCCCTACCTAGATAGTTCCTTTTTTTATAGTAAATCTTAAAATACAATTAGAGTTAATCTGTTAGGTAACTACTCTACTAGTTATTATCTATTTGTTATATTATTAACTTTCTATATACCTATATACCCAGCCTAATAATAAGTCCACTATGGTGTTTCCTATAAGGCTTTGTTATATATTTACTACTAAGGTTATAGTATTAACAAAGTTAAACAATATGCTACTAAAAGCACTAGTTATAACGCTATTAACGACGGTAACTACCTTAGGCACTAGTAGGGATACTAGTATAACGGACACTAATTTACAACTAGTTATGGTTAGATAGTTATAAGAAATGGTTAACTAGCTATAAGGCAATAATAAGGTACTTAAAGATAGGATTAATGGCATTAGAGCAGCTAAGGTTAAGCTACCTTTAATTAAATAATTTCTTATGTAAGAGATTAAAACTTAAAGGATTTCTAATATAAATGCACTTTAAGCTTATGAAAGAAGGAGTAAAACTAGTTATAGTTATAGACTAAGTAGTGTATATAGGACTGTTCTTAATAGGGAGAGCACTAAAATAGTTTAAACCTTACCTTATGGAAATATAGGTAAATGGCATATTAACTACTAACCAAGAAGTATGGTATATATTCTATAGTTGGAACGGGTTTGCAGAATGGTTAATATAGATATTTAGAGACCCTAAGGTAGCAATAACGGCGGAAAGAAAACTCTAGAGTCTAGTATAATATACTTTAGTAATTAAGTATACAACGCAGTTTTAAACACTCACAATATAGGTTAAATAGAATAATAAGGCGCTTATAGTATAGTATAAATAGAGACTTAAGGCAAAAGTTTAGGATATAATAATTCTTATAAAAGACGCAACTACTATATAAGAATTAATTGACTAGTTAATAAAGATTAGCAATAGGATCTACTAGAGGGAATAAGCTAAGAAAGGGTAAGATAGAGTTCTATAGTTATATAAGGCGTAAAGTATATAATAATGGACATAGAGTTATAAACTATAGAGTAGCGGACTAGAGCTAATAGACCTAAGCAGTACTAAAGAATCTAAAAGATAAAATAAGAAACTATAGAAACCTAGAGGTTAAGGATTAAGTAATTATAGGACTAAAAAGTAGAGGCTAAACTAGGGATCTTAGTAGTAGAAGACATTTAGGCGGACTCTATAGTAAGAATAATGCTCTAAATTAAGAGCTTATATAAATTGCAGAAAACAGGGTTATTTTGCTAGAGACTATAGAGGTGGTTAGAGTAACTATATAGTAAAGGGCATAAGGTTGTTAGAGTATAATAATATAAATATAAGTATATTGCGTGGGACTAAAGAGTATTTAATTAAGCACTTTGCGTTTTATTATAATAACGCATCCTAAATTTATAAAGACAATAAGTATAGTATAAGCTATTAGCTATAGGAGCTAGAGTTATAAGAACTTAAAGAAACTAAAGAGTTAGATAAAGAATAAAATTAATTCTATAAGCTAGATTAAAATATTATAGTAACGTGCGGATAAATATTAGTAGAAATGATAATAGAGTTAGAGTATTTATTAATTAATAGCAATAAGAAAGAAAAAAAAGGCTAACTAGGGGCGCTTAAACCTTAATAATGCAATAGAAGTAGAGACTAAGACTACTATAAAACGTGATTTAGTAAAGGGCATTATAATACTATTAGATATGGTATCTATTACTTTATAAGACAGAAGTAGCAATATTTAAAGAAGATTAAATAAGTAGATAACTACTAGTGCTAGCTTACTACTTAGTAAAGGTAAAAGGCCATAGGCTTAAGATTCTTATGATAAAATAAGATATACCTAAGAACCTATAACGGACGATAACTAATGGGAATAGGTAGAAGCTTAGTTTAAAAATAAACAAATAAGTATAGGATAATAATTTCTAGGGAGCTAAGATTTTAAAGAACAAATAAAGTCTATAGTAATTCTAGGTAAATATAGTATTTAGCCTAAAGGTTAAAAAGTCGATATAATAATTAAAAAATTTAATAATGTTAAAAACCTACTTATAAGACGCAATAGAATAGAAATCATAGATAAGTTTAAATAATAAATTCTTGCGTAGTAGAAATAGAGGCTAGATTAGAGATTAGCTATACTAGGACGCATAATAGATAGAGCACCTGTATAGAAAGTTATTAATAGGCTAAAGGTAGGTATACTAAGAGCTAAGTAGTTAAACGACCTAGAATAAGAAGAGGATTTAGGGATTCTAACTAGGTTTATAAAACGGCATATAAAAGGTCGCAATAACGCAGCAATAAAGAGATACTTCCTTATAGATAGATTGTATATATACTTATAGAGCTATACTAAAAGTGGTACCAATAGTATGGAAATAATAAGTAGGAAGACTTCTGTATATAGCTAGATAAGAGAGCTATACTAAATTAAGCTATATTAGAAAGACAGATAAGTTATATTAAAGAATCTAAAGAAATAGGCTATAGACTAGAGAGAGATAATATAGATATTGGTACTAGCAAACAATATAGTAATGTTTACATTAATATAGGAAAAGTTAAACTTAAGGATAAAGATAAGCCAAGAGTTAACCTAAGATACCTAGTATATTATATATTGGCGTGGATCGCATATATAGATAATATATATAATATATATAAGATACTAAAGGATAAGTACTATAAGTACCTAATAAGAATATATTAGATAGCAGAAGAGAAGCGGTTTAGAAATGCTAAGTATATATATAGTTGGCACCTAGTAGAAGTTTAGGAGTTAAGAGACTTAATACTTTAACTAGAAAGATTCCTTATAGAAAAATGCCTAGAAGGACGATAGTGGTAGAAATGCACTAAGAATATATATCTATAATATATAGAAGACAAAAAGCGAACTAAGTATTGGCCTAAGAAGGACTACGTATAGTTAAGATTTAATAGCTAATAGTTAGGAAAAGTAGAGGCCTATAAGATTAGAGAGAGCTAGTAGTAGAGCCTTAGACCCTTAAAGAAATTTAAGGTTAATACTTAAATCTATAAGTTAATTAGCAAAATTAAAAGTTTAAAGCGCTAGTAGATAGTAGAGTAATAAGGAATTATATATTACTAATAGTAGTTAAAAAGATAGGGTTACTACACAGATAAAAGAAATACCTATACCCGTTAATAATAATTTTAGAAGATCTAATAGCCTAAAGAGGAGGTATTATTAGTCTTAAAATAGGACCTATTTAGATAAATATTAAAGAAAGAAAGGTTAAAATGTCTTTTAATATCCTACTATTAGGAAAGGATAAGGTAATACTAGAAATGCCTTAGTTATAGGAATATAATCTAAGAATTAATTAGGATATAGGTTAGGTTAATATTAAGAATACTTAATAATATAAGGTGTGATAATAAACCAAGATGGTATAGTATTAAGTTAAAGTAATGTATAAGGAGACTAAGCGAAGCTTAAGTTACGTACTAAAGAAATACTATAAGTATGGTAAAAAACTATAGAGCCTAGAAAGTATAAAGATGTTAAAGTATATAATATAGGATTATAAAATAGAGTTAAAACCAGAAATAAGTCTAAGGTTCTTTCTAATCTATAAACTTACTAAGATAAAGTTAGTAGTACTTAAGGAGTTTATCTAAGAGAACTTACAAAAGGGATATATTAGACTATTATAGTTGTTAGTAGGATATCCAGTATTGTTTATACTAAAGAAAAATAGAAAACTTAGGATATGTATTAACTTTAGATAGTTAAACAGTATTATAAAGAAGGATATATATCTTTTACCTTTAATTAGCGAAATCTAAGATAGGATTGGTAATGCGTAAATCTTTATAAAGATAGATCTAAGATAGGCGTACTATTAAATTAGAATTAAGGAAGGTAATAAATAGAAAGTAGCCTTTAGGTTAAAAGAAGGACTATATAAACTATTAATAATGCAGTTTAGACTTATAAATATACTAGCAACGTTTTAGAAATAAATTAATAGTGTATTAGGAGAACACCTTAATACATTTATTGTAGTATACCTTAATAACATTATTATCTACTTAATAAGTGAGCAAGAACATAAGGAATATATTAAGTAGGTCTTAAGAAGACTATAAAAAGAAAAGATGCTAGTAGCAATTAAGAAATACGAGATCTTTATAAGGAAAACCAATTTTATTAGATTTATTATTAAGCTAAAAAGAATTGGTATAGACCTAAAGAAAGTAAAAGCTATAATAAGTTAGTAGGAACTAGAGAACGTTATATAGTTAAAGTTATTTTTAGGGTTTTGCAACTACTATAGGAGGTTTATAGTTTAATAGTTAAGAATATTAAACAATTTATAAGACTTATAAAAAAAAGGAACTATAGATATAGGGCAAGGAGTAAAAGAAGCTATTTTAGGAACTTAAAGAGTTATTTACCTAGAATCTAGTTCTTAAGATTTATTAACTGTAGTTAGAGATAGTAGTTAAAATAGATGTATTAGACTTTATATTAGGAGCATATTTACTATAAAAGTACTAGAACTGGTAGCACCTAATAGTATACTATAGTTAGAAGATAACACTACTAGAACTAAACTATAATATCTATAATAAGGAGTTGCTAGGTATAGTTATAGTACTTAAAAAATAGAAAGCATTCTTATAAGGTATAGAAAAACTATTTATAGTTAAAACGGACTATAAGAACCTAATAGAATTCCTAATAATAAAGGAACTAAATAGAATATAGGTTAGATAGGCAGAAATGCTTATAGAGTATTATTTTAAAATTTAGCATATTAAGGGCACTAAAAATATAAGAGCAGATATACTTGGTAGAAGGGTAAAATTATAAAATAAAGAAAAGCCATTAGGGGCAATATTATAAAAAGATAAAGATAGATTAATTAGGTATAATTATTTAAAGATTATAGTAATAAAAGAAGAAAGGACCTATAAGATATTAGAGAGTATATAGTTATAAAGAATCTAAAAAGCATAGAGTAAGGATATAACAGAGCTATAAGCTTAGTATTAAGACTTTAGGAGGAGTATATTATTTAAGAAATTTAGAAATTAGTAAGATAAGTTATAAAGCAGTGTCTAAATTATTAAAGAAATAAACTAATAAGGTATAAGCCGTATAAAGGGCTATAACCTATTAAAATACCAAAAAGACTATAGGAGGTTATATTATAGGACTTTATTATAAAGTTATTAAAGTTAAAGAACCCTATTACTAGATAAGATTATAACGCGATCTTAGTAATAGCAGATAAGTTAACTAATTGGGGCTGCTTTATAGCATATATAGAAGAAATATTGGCAGAAGATATAGCTAGAATTTATATTAAAGAAGTATTTATAAGACATGGAGCGGCAATAAAGATTATATTAGATAGAAATTTAAGATTTATAGTAGCATTCTAAAAAGCATTTTTAGCAGGATAAGGGGTTTAAGCAGTAATATTAATAGCATATTACCTATAAACAGATAGTTAAATAGAGAGACTAAACTAGACATTAAAGTAGTATTTAAGGCATTATATTAATTATACATAGAATAATTAGGTATTGTTATTACTAGTTATATAGTTTATATATAATATAATACTACAGGAAGGGATAGGCATATTACTCTTTAAGGTAAATCATAGATATAAGCTAAGAATATTATTATTACTATAATAAGCGAAGAAGATAAGTAGTATAGCTAAAGAAAGAATAGAGAATCTAATAAATCTTTATAATTACCTTAAAGAAATAGCAAAACTAGTATAAATAAGGATAAAAAGGTACTATAATGCTAAGAGATTTAAGGGACTAGCTCTTAAGGAGGGAGATAAAGTATAGCTACTATATAAATTTTTTAAAAGTTAATAACTAAGTAAGAAGTTAGACTATATTAGACTAGGACCATTTATAGTTATAGTAAAGATCTTAGAAGTTATATATAGACTTAACTTACTAAAGAAAATAAAGATCTACTCTATATAGTATATTATAATACTAGAATTAGCATATAGGAATATTAAGCCACTAGTTTATAAGGTAGATATATATAGAGGATAAAAAGAGGATAGATAGGAGGTTTTAAAGATTATTAGTTATAAGGACGTTAATAATAAAACATAGTATAAGGTTAAGTGGATAGGCTATAGTAAAACTGCCTAGGAACCACTAGATAATTTAAAAAAAAACGCTATAAAAAAGGTATAGGAGTATTAGAAGAAAATGGTTTAGGCAGTATTAATAAAGAAGGATTGCTAAAGAATAAGTTACCTAAGGGGGACATAAGAGGAGCAGCTACTAAGGTATTTAGAGTTATTTCCCTCTTTGTTAAAGGATAATCCGTTTTTTTACCACTAAGTTCCTAAAGGCCTTATTCTATAAGTTTTTACTCCTTAAAACGCACCTTTTTATAACCCTTTTTAAGACTGATTAACTAAGTAGATATAGCAAAATAAGAGTTAAAAGCCTATTATTAAGTAGCGACAGTCTTTTACTTAGCGTTATAAGAATAATAATGTTTAGCTAGCGCTACTAATAGCTTATTATTAAGTTCTGTAGCGGTATATTAAACTTAAGACCCTAATAGTAATTAATAAAGGTACTTAAAGACTATAAAAAATAATAGAATGTGTATACTTAGTATTAAAGACTAAGTAAACATTATAGGATAACTAAATGTTTACTTCAGTACACTTTAAATATAAAGAGGGTTGCTAAAACAAGGGACTTGCTAATATAATACAAATTAATCCCTTTTTTATATAATAAGAATATAAAGATAGTATTATCTTACTAAGAGATAATATAGTAGCAATAGTATAAGACTAGTAAGCTATAGAAGAAAAAAATAGGCTTTAGGTATAATAAGTAAGGATATTAACCAGATTAATTAAATAGATATTATATCTTTATTAAATAACTTAAAATATTAGGAATTTTAAGGATAAAGATAAAGAGGAGGGAGATGGGTTTATAGATACTTTAAGTATAATATTATAACTATTTAGAGAAGAGTTAGAAAAAGCTAGTTAGTTAATAAGGGTATAGTTTAGGATAAAACTAATAGAGCTATATAATAAGGAATGGTAGCTAAGGTTATATAATATAATCTATATAATCTATATAAGGGCGATCGCCCGCGGAGCATGCGGTCACTCGCCGTCAACTACCAAATACCTAGCAGCCTGGATTGCGACCCACGGTTCTCCTTGTCTCCTTTCAAGGAGTGGTGACCCTTGGAAAGGGCCTAGCTGGGGCCTAGGCACAAAAGATACCCAAAACACAACACAATATATCCCGCTGTTAGTATTATGGTAGTTAAGACGGATGAATCCCCCTTACGCCTTCGATGGCTCTAGGGGGGGGGAGGCATGGCGTATATGGTAATGGTCTACAGGAGATAGCACACAGGGGATGGTCAAGATATGGAACACAAAGCACACAGCACACATAGCGAGGCCTAGCTAGGACGTAGTGAACCCTAGCTTTGGATAAGCTAGAGAAGGAAGCAGTGGTTCCCATGGAGTTCAAACATTCAAGGAGGATAGGACGTAGCTGTAGGCCCGCAGGGCCGCTGCTATGGACGAACATGGCAAATCAGGGGTTTTTCATCCTACTGAGGTGGCTCATAGGGTTTTTCCGTCCCCTACACAGCAGGGTTTTCTTCCTGTCAATTTACAAGTTTTCCCCCCTGCGACGGCAAGTGTCTGCGTGGGCCTAGATAGGATCCGTATCAGACGTTAATCAAAGATCATACTACTATATAATCTATATAATCTATAATAGAGTAGATAAAGTAGATAGAGTAAATAGAGTAATAACTTTCTTAGGAGTATAGATGTGTATTTAAAGGACTATAGTCCCTACCTAGATAGTTCCTTTCCTTATAGTAAATCTTAGAATATAATTAGAGTTAATCTATTAGGTAACTACTCCACTAATTATTATCTGTTTATTATATTATTAACTTTCTATATACCTATATACCTAGCTTAATAATAAGTCTACTATAGTATTTCCTATAAGGCTTTATTATAAATAGCTCAGCAATTAGAGGTAATATATTACTAGGTTCTAAGAGTATATTAGGGACATCCTATCTAGGTATATTTAGACCCTTATTAGTAATAAACTAGGTACTAGCTAGAACGTTAATAAAAGCCAATAGGGTTTACACTGCCTAAAACTTAGTACTTAGAGCTATAGGTACTTAAGCATTCTATACCTAAAGCTTATCCTATAATATAGGGAGTAAGATATCTATTATCTGTTTTCCTTCTCCCATTTTAAAGCCTTTAGTATAGTCTAGCCGTTATAACGGTTTATTAGTAAGGTTGTTTTCCCCTAGCTTATATTTAATCTTAAAATTAAATTGCGTAAGCTCCTCTGCTTATTTAGTCTATTAAAGTATAAGCTCCTTTATAGTTATAAAGTAGTATAGATTATAATAATCTAAGAGTACACGGGTGGTATAACCCGCGTGCTTAAGGTAGTATCGCCATAATTTAAAATAGTTAACTATAGCTAGCAGTTCCTTGTTGTGGGTATAATACCTAACTTTAGGCCCCTAGAATTTTCTATTATAGAATACTACTAATTTCTAGTAGAGCTAGGCAGTGTCTAGATACCTATTAGGTTACAATAGGATACTAATAAGGGTAAAGTTTAATACATTAGTAACTATTATTAGTGACTAATCTAGGTTAAAATGCCGCAGTAATAGAGCTTCTATAAACTTTATTTATAGTTCCTAAAAGGCTTCCTATACCTTTCCGGGCCATATCCATAGTTTATACTATTTAGTTAGTCCTTTTTTAGTTTTCTTCCTTCCTACCTTTAAGCTTTTTACTCCTTAGGCCAGGTCTTAGGAAGCTTTAGTAATATAATTAGATAGCTATTAGGTAATATCTAAGTAGTTATAAATAAAGCGCCTATAGAAATTAGCAAAGCCTAGGAACACTTAAACATCCTAGTAACTCCCTAGCTCTAGCTACTCTTAGATTATCTACACCCGTACTAGGTCTATAACTACGCCTATAGGCGTTATAATATAGCCTAGGAACTTAACCTACTTAGTATTAAAGATATACTTTAACGCCTTAGCATAGAGGCCCTAATTATCTAAACATTCCAGCACTTTGCGGATATATTACTTATACTAATCCTTATCTTCTAAGTAGATTAGAATATTATCTAAAGAAATAATATATATATAGTTAACTAGTCCCCCTAAGGCTCTATAAATATATAATTAAAATGTCGTAGGCGTATTAGCTAGCCTAAAAGGCATTACTAGATACTTAAAGTGGCCGTATTAGGTCTTAAAGGCGGTCTTTTACTTATCCCCTTTTTTAATACACAGCTTATAATAGGTGTTTTATAAATCCAACTTTATAAAAATCTTAGCACTAGATAGTTAATCTAGCATTTTACTAACTAATAGTAGTAGATAACAGTTCTTAATTATAATCTTATTAAGACCGTAATAGTCTATATATAGCCTTATAGTTCCATCTGGTTTTAGAATAAAGAGGATTAACGCGCCTACTAATAACTTATTAGGCTAGATCTATCCCTTTTCTAATAAGCCGTTAAGGTACTCCTATAGAATCTTAAGCTCTTTATAAGAGATATTATAGATAGGAAGGTTTAGTAGCTGCTTACCTTCTTCTAAATTAATTATATAATTATATTCTAAGTTCTATAAAAGGACTTTAGCTTACCTATCCAAAAATACCCTTAGTAAGTCCCTTAGGCCTACCGGAATATTTAATAAATTAGGGTCGCGTTTGTTCTCTATATTATTATTAGGTAGATCCTAAAGCTCCCTTAAAACGCTTATAGGCAGCGTCGCGCGCTATAGTGGTTATTTATATATAGTTACTACTGTACGTTAAACAGTTTTATATAGTAGCCAATAGAGGGTAAGGAACTCCTTAACGCAGCGTTTAAGATACTATAGTATACTCTCCGCGTATTACTTAAGCTAGAGTAACCTATAATAATAGAAGTATTTTATAAGATCTTTAAGATCGCCGCCTCCTTATAATATCTTTGCGATCTATCCAGTAGTTCCCTATAGGGTATCCATTATAGAAGGGTTATTACCTATACTAGGCTCTATACCCATCTTGCTATAGAATAGGGGTTAGATCTAATACTCCTTTAGATATAAAGTATATACTATTTTATTTAGAGCTATATCTTATAGGATGTCTTTTAAGCTTATTAGTAATATACGCCCTTCTAATTCTTTATTATTCTACTATTTAAAGGCTCCTGTCTTAAAGCGTATCTTAAAATCTACTTCTATTATAGTGGTGTAGATTGGACGTCGCCTACTGTCTTGGCATTTTCCTATATTTATAGAGCTTCGGCTTTCCTCCTTCTTTCCTCCTTACCTTATATACAATCACGACCCTACCAGTTCACGGAATACATTCTTTTCTTTCTTTATTACTGACAGAGAGACAGACAGACTGACTAACTAACTGACTAACTGATAGATAGATAGTACCGTGACTTTCCTATCTAAGAGACACCGTACCCTTCCATATATTATTTGGCATTCCACGTGGGGACGATGGCAAGCTCTTTAAATTAGAAGTCTAGTGCTACATACACAGAAGACACGCAGGAATATACTATAACTGCTAAAGAACCGCTAGCTGTAGAAGAACAACCAACTATAGAAGAACCGACAGATGAGACGGCAGAACTAGAGAACCAGAGAACCAGGCAGTATTAGACAGCAAGGGGAACTAAGCAGACCCTAAACAGAAAGACAGCGGAAAAGACGGACAGCTAGACTTAACGCACAGGCCAAAGAGTGGCAATAGGAAGCAAAATGGTGTAGGTTAAAAGGTCTTAGGAGTTAGGTTTGGTACCTATACTTAAAAATTTGGCGTCAAGCGAACTAGTTAGCTAATTAGACAACTACCAGCGGTCAAAATCTCGCCACCTGTACGCGCACGAGCATGGCCAGAACGTTATTAAAGATATAGAGACGACAAGCCAAGGGCCAATTAGTTAGATAGAAACGAGATCTAAGATATCTAGCGGCGAAGGAAGCCAGCGCTGCCCTTTAAGAACAGAGACAATACCAAGCAAGGCCATAAGCACACGAGATTGGATCTGCCTTTAAAAGCTTCCTATTCTGGCTTAGCTTTGTCCTCTTTTAAGTTATCTAGATTATATTAGCAGCGGCCCTAGAGGCACTCCGTAAGGACCTACCGTACGGAATAATAGTAGGCTAAAACAGATGGACGTATCAAGACCCAGTAGTGGTAGAAGATAAAGATTCCGTGCTCTCCCAGGAAGACCTCCCCTTAGGCATTAAGAAGCAGGCGCCTTCCGTTAGGGATATAGCTATATAAGTAGACCAGCCAAAGCATGCACCTATTAATGTCCCGCTAGGATAGTTATCTGGGACATCCTCTGTTAAGACTATGGCTATGCAAACAGACCTACTGTAGCGTTTACCTATAACACCTAGGACTGATAACCCTTAGTAGATAAAGAATAAAAGCTATAGGGATTACCTATAAGCTCCCAAGAATGCATTACCTTGTAACCAGTAGTTAACGGCTTAAGATAAGATCTGCGTTATAGTTTAGCCTATACCAGCCCTAGGAACTGTTGGAACTCCTTACTTTATAGGGCAGAACATGTTGTAGTTTATTAAATAGTACGAACGGCTATACACCCGACATCGTATAATGAGTAAGAAGAAGCACCAGGGCCTTCCAGAGTACTGTAATTACTAGATAGGGGTATAGATCCGAAGCTTACCTAAATTTACAGCTGGCAATTAGATGGAGCTTATAAGAAAGCTTAGGGCAGAATACTAAGCAAACGACTACTACTAACGCATAGAGACAGGGGACTTTGTGAAAGCTTTTATTTAAAAATCTACGGAACAGCCAGGCGAGCTGCGTCACTACGTGCACAACTTTACTACCATCTCAGCAAGAGCGGTAGCCGTAGGAAACCTTACTAAGCAAAAGAAGGGGTGGTGGTTTATACAAGGACTCCCTATCGAATACCATAGGCACGCAATAGAAAAGATAGGAGCTATAGCAGACAAGCCCAGTACCCTTGTGTTTAAAAGGCTGAAGGAGGCCATAGAGTTAAGAATAATAGCTGCAGAGAATGTTAAGCGAATGGCTATTCTTCTGGAAGAAGATGTCCTAAATGTCCAGCTTATATAAGAGCTACAGTAGCAAGGGAATAAGCTCGACCGCTAAAGGGAAGGAAGACTTCTGGACCCAAGGAAGTACGCGACGCTACTAAATCAGGCTGTAGTTCAAAGCCCGGCATAAGGATACAGCTCAGCACCAGGATATAAAGACTGGCAGAACAGCACCCGAGCTCCCTTTATTCCGCAAGACTGCCGATATCCGCAAGATCCCCGATATCCGCAAGATTCTACCGCCTTTGGACGACCACAGCGGGACGTATGGAGTCAGCAAGGCACGTAAAGACAAGGCCGGCAGACCTGTTCTAGATGTGGAGGAAGTCACCGTTTCACCAAGTATAAATGTCAAGGCTTAAAGGATCTTATTTAGTAAGGATTTGTACATCTATCTAATTGAGGAAGACTGGTAGCTAGAATGCGCAAACGACCTAGACCTAAGCTTCCGTGGCTCAGCAATGAAGAACGGCTAGAAGGTATTAAGAACTGGCTTTGTACGCACCAAGGAATAGGCTTAAATGGACAGCTAAATTGGAAAAGGAAAGGCTAAGGATAGACGCAGAAACAAGCCCCTATAGGACGAGCGGATTTTACTAATTTCCATAATGGAGTAGTGCTGAAGAATAGTGACAAAATACGCATAAACTGGGAGGACTACTATTAAGTACGGCCCACGGATTCAGTAACGCCCAACTAGCAACATCCGCAGACTCGCCCAACCCCTAGAGACAGCCGTATAACCAGGACAACTGTCGAGCCGCAAGCTTTGCCGCAGGAGAAGAATGTACGACTAGGAGAATGCATCCAAATTATGTCACGGCCTGCGGATAAAACGGCAGAGGCTAGAAAGAAGAATAAATCTTCTAATCCTTAGAGACGGTCTTGGAGACAGACGCTTAACTAGGTTAGCCATTAACAGTAGGCTCTACAGCAGGCTCCGCAGTAGGTATAGGATGTTCGACTAGGGGACAGTTAAGTTCTAAGGTAGGGGAGGGGACGCAGGTAATAACCGTATAAAAGATTTCTATTTTATCTGCTTAATTACTATATTTCCTAAAGCTCCTTTTATATTTACTTTCTTAACCGTAACACGTTATTAAACGTGTTAACCTACTATAAAAGATATTAGTTTAGCTTACCACCTATTAACAAACTAATAGCGATTTTCTATCCTAAGGACGGAAAATCCTAATTGGTCCATTTAGCAATAGAGCTAGTAGAACTCTACACCACCCCTAAAATTTAAATACGCCAGCTATATAATAAGAATGGTATAAAGAGCCTTAGTTAATTGCATAGATGTAAAGCCAATTGTATAATATAGAGCTAGACGCAAAGCCTTAATTAAACAACTATATAGAAGCCTTGGTTAATTAAATAACTACACAGAAGCTATAGTTAATTAAAGAGTTAAATCAAGCTAGAGTCTTAATATTAGCACATTACCGTCACTAAATTAAGTCAGTTAAATGTTGTTAAATTAGAGCCTTTAACCAGGCCAACCTTATTCCTTATTTAAACAACAACTAATTGCAGCATAACTATCACTACCATCCAAATTCAGCACTGCATTAGCTATATAACAAGAACAGACACTACGGTAAAAAAGGGACCTATACAAGGGCAGTAACATGACATTGGAAATTAAGTACTACGGAAATAGTAAAGCAGTATACAAAAAGGCACTGATAAAGATGCTCTACAAGAAATTATACAGAGGGTATAGCTAACTACATTAAGCCTAAACTATCCTTATATAACTAAAGACGGAACTAAGCCGTATCTAGCTAAGCTAGTAAAGGACCTTACTAAGGATTATAAGGGGAACAGAAATTGGATATATAGGAGCCAGCACTTCTTAGAGGTTGTCTTAATAAAAGAACTGTATTATGGACACAAGGGCAAGGGATATACAACAGAGGTTATAATAACCAAAAAGCTGCCACCGGATGGTTTTAAAGGACGACTTAAACAAAGTGCAGAACTAGTAGGACAATAACAAAGAGATTAAAAGTAGAAGATAATCCCTAAGGTTCTTAGGCTGGAAGAAGATTAAGGATACGCTAAAGGAACTAAAAGCAAAGACGGCCTAGAAAGGGAAGAAAGCAGCTATTAAGGATATCCCAGAAGAGCACTAGGCCCGCAAAAATGGTCTACTAGAAACTGCCGTTTATGCTTATAAAAAAGGAAGTCTTAAGACAGGTCTCTAAATTAGACATCTAGTGGATACTAAGAGCCTCAATTAACTATAGATGCAGAGCTTTAACTAAACGGCTACACAGCTAGAGTCTTAATCGACTGTCCGCAGATACAGAGCTTACAGATATAGAGCCTTAATAGAATGTTAACGGATTTAAAAGCTTTAATTAAGCATGCGATAATACAGAGCCTAGGTTATATATATAACAGAAGACGCCTTAAGTTAAGCCAGAGCCTTAGTTAAATCTTAATCAGTTAGACGCCGCCTCTATAGTTAAGTTGGATTAGTTAGAGCTTTTAGTTAGGCCAACCTAATACCCTATTTAAACGTTAGTTAATTATACATTGTCACAGTTAAATTAAATCAGTTACTATTACTGTTAGACGTCTTTAATCAGCAGTTAAAGGTCCTATAATGGCAGATAGATAGCCTCTGCAGGAACCTCTCCCTTTAACCCTTCTTTATTAATTGATTGCCGCCCGTCTTAACGCCCACGGACTGGTTAACTAGAACGGTCTTTTCTACAGATATAGATACGGATCTCTACACGGAGTCTTATATAGAGTTGTACACAGAGTCTACGGATACAGAGCACACAGGTATAGAGCCTTGATTGGACAACAGTACAGCAGCTTAACTGGACGCCTATATATACAAAGCCTTAATCAAACGGCAGATGCGGAGCCTTAACCAATCGCACGCCTATATAGAGGTCTTAATTAATTGTCTATAGATATAGAACCTTAGTTGTATATGCCGCCAAAAACACCTTAAGTCAAGCCAGGGCCTTATTAAATCTTAATTAGTTAAACGCCGTCTTCGCATTTAAGTTAGGATAATCAGAGCTTTTAACCGGGCTAACTTTCTACCTTAATTAAACAACCAAACGATTAGTTATAGCACGTCGTCGCTAACCAGTTAGATAGTCTTCGTCAGGCAGTTAAGGCAGGCACGCAGGCACGCATATAGGCACGCACGTAGACACGAACGCAGAGTATGCAATGTAGAGCTACTAATGCATAGCTAGATGCACAGCCAGACGCAGAGCTAAATGCAGAGTTTTAATATTAAACGACTAATTAAACAATTAAACTAAGCTAGAGCCTCTGCTATTTTAATCAACTACCCTACCGTCACCGCTGCTACCGCCACTATTCCGTCTAGCTATTTCGTCCCTGCTGTCTTAACTAACTGTTCCGTCTCTACTGTTTTATCTAACTGTGCCGGATCTGTACCGCTGCGAGATTTGCTAGATAACTGTTCCAACTAACCTGTTCTAGGCCTAATGCTATTTTAACTATTCTGCTGTTACTCTCCTGGCCGCTATACCATACCATTTTAATCGCCCCGCCGCTATCTGACTAGCCGCTACTAACTAACCGCTACTGACCGAATGCCGTTAACCGTTCTGTCACTGCTACTACTGCTACTGCTGCTATTCTGAATTATAACTACTGTTTCTACCAACTGTTCCGTTCCACTATTCCAATTGTTCTGCTACTGCTGTTTTAACCAACTGCTACTAACCAACTGTCATTAACCAACTGCCGCTACCGAGATTTCTGCTATTAAAAGTTCTATTATTGGATGTTCTACTGCTTACTAACTATTACCAAGTTCTTCTACCAAGTGTTCCACCACTAACTGTTCTATTTTATTTTACCGCGCTAACTGTCTGCTTTTATTACTGTTTCTACTACCGTTACTGTTACTGCTGTTACTGCTGTTACTGCTGCTGTTATTATTTCTAGTTTACTGTTCTGGTTACTAGTAGGAAGATTAGATCTTAGCTATAGATAATAGAAGGATATCGTGGAATAGTTCTATAGGGCTATAACGGCTGCAGAATTACGCTTTTAACTAGTACCGCTAGTAGGTATAGTACACAGGCGATTAGGGCGGCTAGTATATGCATTTATGCTTTCAACTAGTAACGCTAGTGGGTATAGCGCATAGGCAACTAGTACGGCTAATAGGTATATTTATTTAGCGCGTGTCTAATAGGTATCTTACTAAAAGAAGAGGTTTCCTATGTTCTATTATATGCTTTCCTTTTTCTATTCTGCTTTTACTATACTTTTGTTTAGCTATTCTTCTGTAGGGTAGAACGTTAGGGGACAACGTTCTTGGTAGGGGAGGTATGTGGTGGTGTAGATTAGACGTCACCTACTATCTTAGCATTTTCCTATATTTATAGAGCTTCGGCTTTCCTCCTTCTTTCCTCCTTACCTTATATACAATCACGACCCTACCAGTTCACGGAATACATTCTTTTCTTTCTTTATTACCGATAGAGAGATAGACTGACTGACTGACTAACTAACTGACTAATAGATAGATAGTACCGTGACTTTCCTATCTGAGAGACACCGTACCCTTCCACACTATGAGCTAAGGATATTTAAAGATAAAATTATAACCTATAAAATTGGCCTAAAAGGGTTGTAGGCCGACCTTCTTAGTATAGTTATATATATCGGCCACTAATACTATAAGCTTATAGACGCTATATAGTTTAATCTAATATTTATCTAAAAAGCCTATAATAGGTTTCTACTACCCTAGCAACAGGACAAGTTTATACTCTTTTACCAAGTTATATTATATAAGATTAATTTCAGCGCCGCTATTATATATTACTTAGAACTAACGCATCTTGTCTATAGAGAGTATTATTTCTAGCTTAATAGTAATATAGAGAGTCTTCCCTTCCGTATCTTACCCTAGTTATAGCTAGATAATATTACAACTAAGGCTTCTCTTTTTTTAGTTTATTAGTGTGTTTATTACCCTACTTATTTTTTTAATAAGAATATTCTTTTGGCTTCTTGGAGTGTTCCCGTAAGGGTACTAGATAAGTATTAAATTAACCCTAAGAGTCTTTCCCATTACTTAAGGTTCCCAACCTTAACTATTTTAAAGTTTTTTTTTAAAAACGGCTTCTTTAAAGACTAGGTCTGCCCTATATTACTACTAGAGTATCTACGCTTTTAGCCACCCTTTAGCTTTTTATTAGAAGAGGTCTAGTTCCTTACCACATCCTTAGTATTTAAAACCGCTTATTTAAAATCCGTATATGCGGTAATCTACAGTAGGGCTCCTATACGCTTTATTTTATTACAAATTACTAACTTAATTCTAGCCTAGATAAATCCAATCTTCTCCTTCTTATAGATGCTGCCGTTTTTGTTTTTAAAGGGCTCTAAATCTATTTATTAAGTGTGAATTTTTGCAAAGTTTATAAACTGACGGAAATCTTAACAGTCTAGCTATATACTATTCCAGAATTGTTTTGCGTTATTATATTATATAATATACAGATCTTAGGTCTAACCCTTTAAAAAGGTCTATAGCTATAGCTATATAGTAATTTGCTCTTTATTAAGTTAATTAAGCATAATCTAGTTTAGCAATTGGTCTTTAATCTTGCTAATAATCTACTATATACGTTCTTTAGTATTATTTTATATTATTAGTATCTTAAAAAAGTTATCTACTTCGCAAACCTAATTGTCTAAATATTAGGCGCTAGGTTTATAATAAAGTTCTAAACTACCGGAGGCCTTAGCCAATTAGTCTATATCTTTCTTCCATTTATTATGTAGATATCTCTTTAAGTCTTCCACACTTTCTTAGGTAAGTACTAGGTAGCTCCTAAAAAGCCCTTAGCCCTAACTAGGTCATAAAAAAACTTATCTAGCTTAGATTAAACCCTACTAAATCTAAATTTGCCCTTAGAGAGTTTTAATATATTTATTAATAGCTTCCTCCTATATAGCTTCTAAAAGTCTTATAATAACTTCCTAATATCTATCTTAAAGGATATTAGTATAGGGCCCTTAACTTTCTAAACTTAGGCCTAGAGAAGCTCTAGCTATAAAGGTAGTATTAGCACTAGTACCTAGTACGGATTTCTTAATAAGCCTTAGGTCTTAAGTTAGTATTTAGGTTAAATTACCTAAAGGAGTAGGCCCGCTTAGCTTATAAGCAGTCTATATACCGCCCCTATACTAATTATGGGCCAGTAGTCTTCTAAGAGGGTTCCGGTTGGGTCCCTAGTTAAATATATTAGTATATTATTCTAGTATTTCTAGCTTAGGGGAAGATCTTAAAGTTGCCTTTAGCGCTTAGTCTTCTAATTAGCTTAGGTAGAGCTAGAGGAGTTCCAGTTGCTTTTTAATAGTATTGTATCCGTTATAGAGGGTATCTACGTTTTCCTTAGCGGTAACTATAGGTGTATAAGAGTTTTTAAGCTTCTAGTATATCTAGGTATTAGGGCTTATTCAGCCATCTTGCCTAGAGGTTTATATTATCGCAATCTCTCGCTATTAGAGGGACCTTTCTACCTTAATGCAACGGCTTTCTATAAGGTGTCTATAGAGTTTCTATTTAGGTTATCGCGAGATTTTAAAGGAGGATAGTAAATATAAACAAAAGATGTAAATAAATAATCTGGTTTTTAAGCCAGCTGCCCTTCTAAATAGAGTAGAAAGGATTTAAATATAAGGGGACTTTATAGATAGGGGGCTATAAGGCATAATTGTAGAATAGAATAAATTGGTAAGAGAGACAAATCCTTAAGGAGGTAAGGCCTTAGGGATTATAGAGACTGTATACTACGGGTATATACCTCCAGCATATAACCGGCAACTATTTAAGGGGCGTCTAGATGTTGTCCTAAGGGCAGCCCAAGATAACCGTAATAATATCCCTTATAATACTTTAATAGATAACTTAGAGATATAAAATATCTTTTAAAACAAAGATAAAGAGGAGGGGGATAGTATTATAGATATTATATCAGTAGTAGTGCAACTACTAACTACTAAAAAAAAATATAAATAGATTAGTTAAAATAGTGTTACGGAACCCTACTACAGGGGCCTTTATAGGAAAGCCCTATGCTCTTATATATACCTCGCGTACAGCTTACATTAGTTCCCTCCTAGTCTAAGTGAGTTTTATAGCACTTGTAGACAGTATTAATAATATTTGCATTATAGAGGTTGTGGATATTAAAATAGCTTAACACTAATATTTTATATCGCTTCTTAAAGTTAATTAATTATATAATAAAACCTAGGCTTTTAAACTATATCATTTTTATTACTTAGGTATTTTTAGGTCTTATAATTATTTTTATTAAAAAAAACTGCGTTATTAACAATATTAGAGCTTTATAACTTTACTAAACGCTAACTAATATATATAAAACCTATATAGATTAATAATAGCCACTCTAGAGAACCCATTATAGCCTAGCGGATATATAGCGTTATATTATAGTGTATAATATACTTACTAAAACCTTACTACGCACCAACTACTAAGTTATAGATATTTAAACTAACCTATAGTATATTATTATAAAAACGTACTATATAAAAAGGTAAAAGGTTAAATAAGATACTAAAATAGTTGCTATAGTATTAGGTGCCGTATTATAGACGTATAGAGTACCTTAGGTAGTTATTGTTTGGGTAGGCCGTATGGACAAAGCTCTGCGTACGGAGACTCTATACAAAGCTCTACATGAAGATCTGCACAAAGCTTTTATATAGAGCCTCCGTAGTAGAGCTATCGCACGCAGAACCGTCACACGCAGAACCGTTATACGCAGAGCCTTTGTGCAGAGCCTCCGTACGCAGAGCTTCGTAGAGCTTCGTGCGCAGCTTTGTGCAGAGCCTCGTGCAGAGCCTAAGTAGATGAATCGCCCGTTCGGCGGCGCTTTTTACTAGATATCGTGGAGGTATATAGAGTAGATATACTAATCGATTATAGAGCTGCTTCTGCGGATCAATTTAACGGTATTTCTAAGATGGTAGCTGTTGTGGAGGTGTAGATCAATTTCGCTAAAGAAGGTGACTGCTCTATATATAAAACAAGTCGGCTCGCCTGAGAAACCTTGCGAAAGTCTTAGACCATAGAATTAGCTTTTTGATAAAAGGTTAGTGATATCCGCTTGCGGATATACGTATATCCGCTAATTAATTCTATGGTCTGAGCTTGCTAAGGTAAGGTTTCTTAGTCTAAGCATGCTAAGTTAAATCATATTTAGGTTTTCTACAAATCTCGCCAAGGAGGGTTGCATATGCTAATGCTACTTTATTTATAGCCCGTGCGGCTTACTAAAAACCTTTAAGTACTATAAAGAAATTTTTCAAATGGATTGTAGGCGTACTCCTAATTATATAGATCTTTATGTTACGGACAGCTTAAGTACAATGTTACGACTACTTGGAGAAGAGTTGGAGGAAGCTAGTTGGTTAATACAGGCACGGTTTGGAATGGAGCCGGTGGAACCATGTGACAAGGAATAGTAGCCGAGGTCACGTGGTGTAATCTGTGTGATCTATATAATCTATATAGTCTGTACAAAGCGTATAGAGCACACGTACTTTACAGAGCGAAGGGATTTCTTAGGCGTATGGTTATATATTTAAAGGACTATAGTCCCTACCCAGATAGTTCTCTCTTTATAGTAAATCTTAGAATACAATTGGAGTTAATCTGTTAGGCAACCACTCCACTAGTTATTATTATATTGTTAAACTATTCTTACCTATATACCCAGCCTAATAATAGGACCCACCATAGTTTCTGCTACAAGGTTCCGTTACACATTCACTACTAAGGTTATAGTATTAAATAAGGTTAAACAACATGCCACCTAAAGCACCAGTCACAATGATATCGACGGTAGCTACGACCTTAGGGTCAGGAGACACCAGTATGGCAGATACTAACTTATAAGTAGTTACGCGAGGTCAGTTATAAGAAATGGTTGATTGCTTATAAGACAATACTAGGATACTTAAAGAACGCATTAGTGGAATTAGAGCAGCAAAGGTCAAGTTACCTTTAATTAAACGGTTTTTAGGAGAGAAGTTAAAGCTCAAAGGGTTTCTTACGCAGATATACCTTAAGGTTATGCAAGAAGGAGCAAAGTTAGCAATACCTACAGATCAGGTAGCATACGCGGGACTATTCTTAATAGGAAGAGCTCTAGAGTGGTTTAAGTCTTACCTTATAGAGATACAAGCAAATGGTGTAACGACTACTAACCCGGATATATAGTATGTGTTTACAAGTTAGAACGGATTCGTAGAATAGTTAACGCAAATATTTAGAGACCCTAAAGTAACCATAACAGTAAAATGAAAACTTTAGAACTTAGTACAGCGCACTTTAGCAATTAAGTATACAACGAAGTTTTAAATACTAGCTATATAGGTTAAGTGGAACGATAGGGCGCTTATAGCATAGTATAAATAGGGACTTAAGGCTAAAGTCTAGGACGTAATTATCCTAATAGAAGATGCGGATACTTTAAGGGAGTTAATAGACCAGTTAATAAAGATTAATAATAGAATCTATTAAAGGGAACAAGCTAAGAAAGGGCAAGACAGAGTTCCACAGTTATATAAGGCACAGAGTACGCAACGACCAACATAGAGTTAAAAACTATAAAATGGCGTAGAGCTAATGGACCTAAGCGGTACTAAAGAGTCTAAGAGGTGGATAAAGAAACTATAGAAACCTAGAGGTTAAAGATCTAGTAATTATAGGACCCTAAAGTAGAGGCCAAACCAGGGATCTTAGTAGCAGAAGATATTTAGGCGGACTCTATAGCAAAGCTAGTGGTTTAAAGATGGAGCTTGCATAAATTATAAAAAACAGGGTTATTTCGCCAGAGACTATAGAGGTGGTTAGAGTAATCATATAGTAAAGGGAATAAGACCAGCAGACGGTATATATATACAAAAGGACAATAGTGCACTGCAAGGAACAAAAGAGTATTTAATTAACAGTTTTGCGTTTTATTATAATAACGCATACCAAATTTATAAGGACGCTAAGTATAGTGCAAGCTATTAGCTATAGGAACTATTATTATCTAAGTTTAGAGAAACCAACGAACTAGCTCGTAGATTGGATATTAAAGATAATAAGTTCAACACAGGCGAAGCATTCACCAACAATAAGGTAATAAAGGCAGCTTACTAGGAGCATACAGACCTCGGAAAAGTTAAAATAGAAGTAGAGACTAAAACCACTATAGAACAAGGTTTAGTAACGGGTATTATAACACTATTAGATACGATTTCCATCGCTTTATAAAATAAAAGGAGTAATGTTTAGAAGAAACTAAGTAAGTAGACAACTGCTAGTGCTAGCTTATTACTTAATAAAGGCAAAAGGCCATAGGTCCAAGACTCTTAAGACGAGATAAGGAAGGCTCCAAACTTATAAGACGTAATAAGGACAGCTTAAGAGCCCATAATGGATAAAAACTAATAGGAAAGAGCAGCGACTTAGTTTAGTAATAAACAAATAAGTATAGGACGCAAGTTTAAGAACCAAGAGTTTAGAGAACGAGTAAGGACGTCATTAGGTAGCCGAGATTTTAAAGAATAAATAAGGACTATAATAGTTCTAGGTAAACATAGTGTTCAACCTAAAGATTAAAAAGTCAATACTGAGATTAGAAAGTAAGACGACTTTAAAGATCTAGCTGCAAGACGTAGAAAACAAAAAACTATAAATAAGTTTAGATACAGAATTATCGCATAGTAAGAGCAAAAGCTAGATAAGAGGTTAGCTATACTAGGTTATATAAGGGACAGAGCACCCGTATAAAGAATTACTAATAGGCCAAGTACAGGGACACCTAGGGCAAAGTGGTTAGATAAACTGGAATAAAAAGAGGATTTAGATATCCTAACTAGGTTCAAAGAAAGACATACTAAAGGATGTTATAATACAGCGATAACAAGGTACTTTCTTACAGATAGACCATATACACTAAACCAGTTATATGGGAAGTGGTATAGGCAACGACACAATAACAAGTAGGAAGATTTTTATATATAGCTAGGTGAAAAGGTAGTCTAAGACCAACCTATTACGGAAAAACGCATAAATCACATTAAAGGAGCATTAATTATAATATTAAGGAACCTAGAAGAGGGATCTAGGGACTAGAGAAGCGAACGATAAATCTTAATACCTATAACAGAGATACCAGTGGTTAGATTGGCTAGGTGTAGGTTTAAACTTAAGAATAAAGACAAACTAAGAGTTAACCTAAGTCACTTAGCGCATTATACACTATCGTAGATAGCTTATATGGATGACACATATAACATACATAGAGCACTAAAAGACAAGAACCGGAAGTACCTATTAAGGATATATTGGGCACTAGAAGAAAAGCGGTTTAGGGATGCTAAGTATATACATAGATAGCACCCATTAGAAGTATAAGGTTAAGGGGACTTAACACTTTAACTAGGAAGATTCCTTACGGAGGAATACCTAGACGGATAATAGTGGTGGGAGTGCCTAAAAAACACTTGTCTATAGCACGTAAAGGAAAAGAAATAAACTAAGTATTAGCCTAAGTTAGATTAAATATAAATAGAATCTAGCGGCCAACAGTTAGGAAAAGGGGAGGTGTATAGGACCAAAGGGAACTAGTATTAGAGCCTTAGACCCTTAAAGGAATTTAAGAACAATACCTAAATTTACAAGTTAAGTAGTAAGATCAGCAGTTTAAAGCGTTAATAGATAGTGGAGCAATAAGGAACCACATATTACTAGTAACAGTAGAAAGGATAGGGTTACTATATAGACAAAAGGAACACCCATATCCACTTACAACGATTTTAGGAGATTAAATAGCCTATAGAGGAGGCATTATTAATCTTAAAATAGGACCTATTTAGTTAACTATTAAAGGGAGACCAGTTAGAATGTCTTTCAATATCCTACTATTAGGATAGGATAAGGCGATACTAGAAATACCTTAGTTACAGAAATACAATTTAAAAATTAATTAGGTTATAGGTTAGGTCAATATTAGAGATACTTAATAATATAAAATACAACAGTAAACCAAGTTAGTATAGTACCAAATAGGAGCAATGTATAAAGAGACTAAGCGAGGCTTAAGTTATGTACCAAAGAGATACCACAAGTATGGCAAAAAGTTATAGTCACTAGAAAGTGAAAAGCTATTAAAGCATACAGCATAGGACCACAAAATAGAGTTAGAAGAAGGAATAAGTCTAAAGTTCTTTCTAATCTACAAGCTTACTAAAACCGAGTTAGTAGCACTTAAAGAGTTTATCCAGGAGAACTTATAAAAGGGATATATTAGACCATTATAGTTATTAATAGGATATCCAGTATTATTTATCCCAAAGAAAAATAGAAAACTTAGGATGTATATAGACTATAGACAGTTAAACAGCATTACTAGGAAGGATAGGTATCCTTTACCCTTAATTAGCGAAATCTAAGATAGGATAGGCAATGCGTAAATCTTTACAAAGATAGATCTAAGGTGGGTATACCATCAGATCAGGATTAAGAAAGGCAATAAATAAAAAGCAGCTTTTAGGTTAAAGGAAGGACTATACAAACCATTAGTTATGCAATTTAGGCTTATAAACATATTAGTAACATTCCAGAAGCGAATTAATAGTATATTAGGAGAACACCTTAATAAGTTTGTTATAGTATACCTTAACAACATTATCATCTACTTAGAGAATAAGGAAGAACATAGAGAACACGTTAAATAGGTCTTAAAGAGACTATAGGAAGAACAAATGCTAGTAGCAATTAAGAAATGCGAGTTCTTTACAAGGAAGACCAATTTTATAGGATTTATTATCAAACTAGGAAAAATCAGCATAGACCCAAAGAAAGTCAAAGCTATAGTAAGTTGGCAAGAACCAGAGAACGTTATATAGTTAAGGTCATTTCTAGGGTTTTGTAACTACTATAGGAGGTTTATAGCACAATAGTTAAAGAGCATTAAGCCATTTACAAAGTTAACAAAGAAAGAGGAACTATAGGTTTAGGGTAATAAGCAGAAGAAGCTGTTCTAAGAACTTAAGGAAATGTTTACCTAGGAACCAGCCCTCAAGATCTATTAACCAAAGTTAGACACAGTTGTTAAGATAGATGTATTAGACTTCGCACTAGGAGTATATTTACTATAGAAGCACCAGGATGCATGGCAACTAGTAGCGTACTATAGTTGGAAGATGACACTACTAGAATTAAACTACAACATCTACAATAAGGAGTTGTTAGGTATAGTTACAGCACTTAAAAAATAGAGAGCATTTTTACAAGGCACAGAGAAACCATTTATAGTTAAGATGGACTATAAGAACCTTACAGGATTTCTAATAACAAAGAAACTCAACCGAAGACAGGTCAGATAGGCGGAAATGCTTACAGAATACTATTTTAAAATTTAGTATACCAAAGGTATAGATAACGCACAAGTAGACGCTCTAAGCAGAAAAGCTAAACTATAGAACAATAACAAGCCGTTAGGAGCATTGTTGCGAAAAGACATAAATAGATTAATTAGGTATAATTATCCAAAGGTTATAGCAACTAGAGAAAGACAGGTCTATAAGTTACTAAAGAGTAATTGGTTATAGAAGATCTAAGAAGCACAGGTAGAGGATCTAGACTTAGAGCAATATAAGAATAGAGAAGCTACTTATATTCTAAGGTTAATTGCAGAGGAGTTTATAAAAGAGTTTTATAAAGAAATAACATAAGGACACAACAGAGCTACAGGCTTAGTATTAAGACTTTAAGAGGAGTACATTATTTAAGGAATCTAGGGGTTAGCGAGATAAATTATAAAAGAGTGCCTAGATTACCAAAGAAATAAACTAATAAGGTATAAGCCATATAGAGGGCTACAACCTATTAAAACACTAGAAAGACCATGGGAGGTTATATTATAGGACTTTATTATTAAGTTACTAAAGTTAAGAGATCCTATTACAGGACAAGATCATAACGCAATCTTAGTAATAGTAGATAAGCTTACAAAGTAGGGATACTTTATAGCATATACTAAAGAGATATTAGTAGAAGATATCGCTAGAATCTATATAAGGGAAGTATTTACAAGACATAGAGCACTAGATAAGATTATATCGGACAGAGATCTAAGATTTATAGTAGTATTTTAGGAAGTGTTTTTAGCAGAATAAGGAGTTTGCGCAGTAATATCCACAGCGTATTATCTACAGATAGATGGATAGATGGAAAGACTAAACTAGACACTAGAACAGTATCTAAGACACTATATTAACCATATATAGAACAATTGGGTATCGTTATTACCAGTTACACAGTTTGCATACAACATAACACTATAAGAAGAAATAGGAATATTACCATTTAAGGCGAACTACGGATACAAGCCAAGAATATCGTTGTCGCTATATTAAGTAAAGAAAACGAGTAGCACAGCTAAACAAAGAATGGAGATATTAATGAATCTTTATATAAGTCTTAAAGAAACAGCTAAACTAGTATAAGAGCGAATAAAAAGGTACTATAATACTAAGAGATCTAAGGGACCAGATCTTAAGGAGGGAGATAAAGTATGGCTACTACACAAAAATTTTAAGAGTCGACAACCAAGTAAAAAGTTAGACTATGTTAGACTAGGACCTTTCAAAATTAAGTAGAGAATTTTATTGGTTATATATAAGTTAAACCTACTAGCCAAAATAAAAATCTACCCTATATAGCATATCGCAATGCTAGAGCCAGCATACGGGAATATTAAGCCACTAGTTTACAAGGCAGACACGTATAAAGGGCAAGAGGAAGATAAGTAGTAAGTTTCGAAAATCATTAGTTATAAGGATGTAGATAACGAAACATGGTATAAAGTAAAGTAGATAGGCTATAGCGAGACTACTTAGGAACCACTAAGCAACCTAGAGAATGCTATGGGAAAGGTAAAGAAGCATTAAAAGAGAGCAGGTTAGAAAGTATTAAAAAGAGATCGCCAAAGGACGAGTTACCTAAGGGGGACCCAAGAGGAGCAATTGCCGAGCTACTTGGAGTTGTTTCCCTTATAGGAGGAAACTCTACCCTCTTATTACCTAGCTCGTTAAGACCCTGTTAAACAAGTTTCTACTCCTTAGAACGGACCTTCTCGCGAACTTTCTTAAGATGAAGTAACTGGGTAGATGCCGTAATTTGAGCATTAAGGGCCTTCTGTTCCGCGTTTTAAGAACGTTCCAGCTTAGCCAAGGCAGTGGAGAGCTTACTATTGAGCTTCTTAGCAGCAGATTGAATATGAGACCTTATAATAGGTTACTTAAGGAACTAGAAGACTGTTAAGAGTTATAGGATACGTATATTTAGCGTTAGAGATAGAGCAAACGTTATAGAACAATTAAATATTTGCTTTAGTGCACTCCGAACAAAAAGATAGTTGTTGGGCAGTAGGGCTCGCCAGTGCAATATAGACCAGCCCCTCTTTCACATAACAAGAATATGGAGACGGCATTATCTCACCTAAAGACAAGATTATAGCAACGGTGCAAGACCGGCAAGCTGTAGAAGAAGAAGAGGATGCTTTAGGTATAATAAGTAAGGATATTAACCAGACTAATTAAACAGACATTACACCTCTAGTAGACAACTTGGAGATGTTAGGAATCTTTAAAGATAAAGATAAAAAGAAGGGAGATGGTGTTATAGACAGCTTAAGTACAATATTATAACTACTTAGAGAAGAGTTAGAGGAAGCTAGTTGGTTAATATAGGCACGGTCTAGAATGGAGCCAGTGGAACTATATAACGAGGAATAGTAGCTAAGGTTATATAGTGTAATCTATATAATCTGTGTGATCTATATGGTCTGTACAGAGCGCATAGAGCACACGTACTTCACAGAGCGAAGGGATTTCTTAGGCGTATGGTTGTGTATTTAAAGGACCACAGTCCCTACCCAGATAGTTCTCTCTTTGTAGTAAATCTTAGAATATAATTGGAGTTAATCTATTGGGCAACCACTCTACCAGTTATTATTATATTGTTGAACTGTTCTTACCTATATACCTAGCCTAATAATAGGACCCACTGTAGTTCCTGCTATAAGGTTCTATTATACTTTAGGTACTAACAAATCTATTATAAAGAATAAGTATAAAAATAACTGTCTAAACCTAAGCTGCTACCTAGTATCTAGGCGATCTAATTGCCTTAATAAAAGGAGTACCTTTTTTTATAGTGTATGGAATAGAGTAGAGCTAAAGCTAATACAAACCTACCGCTATATAAGTAGCAATATAAGGCTATACTAGAAAAGGGTCGTGTGTTCCAAGCGGCAGGTTCCGCCTTCCTAGTTGCTAAAAAATCTACCTAATTTAACTAGTAGTAGGTATAGAGGGACCGATGTTATTATAATCCAAACTAGGGCGTCTAAAACCTTGGGTTCTGTTTAGAGAGGCCTTATACTCTATACAGTTCCCCATAAATGCTGTCTAAGTCTCTTTAAGCGACTAAGCGACAAAGTTAAGAACTGTTATTGTATTATATGTTGAAAAACAAGCCCATAATAATATTACGTAATAAGACTTGTAGGAGAAATCTCTTGGTAGGAATCTGACCAATTTGATAACTTTAACCGTCGGTCGAAGTTCCTTAAAATCTCTTTAACCACCTATATAGAAAATAAGCAATGTACAGAGTTTTAGCCCTAATAACCTTATTTTAACAGGTTATAAGCCTAGGTTTGCTCCTGACGAGCTAAACCTAATTACTTTATTATTTACAATAATTGCTATTGTAATATTACTATATAGGCATTAAAAAGTTGTTAAACGTTTAACTAACTTATAATACTAAAAACCTATAACGAGTGGCTACGTAGCTGCTAACAATGGACTCTATGCTAAATATAATAAGAGGATCCTACTAAGGACGAGCCTAGTATAGTCTATAATTAAATAGCGGCACTAGAGGCTTAGGAGGACCTCTTATTTAGTGGACAACCTTATTATTATTAATAAATATAATAATAGAGTTTTAAGAATAAAGCCTTATAATAACCGTATTAGTAGCAGATTAGAAGAAGCTTATTAGAACTACCTATACCGGCTAAGGAATATATTAAGTTAAAACCTATACTATATAAATACTCCTTATAAAGGAAATAAATCTAATAATATTGTCTTAATAAGGCCTATAGACTGCCTACTATAAACTACCTATAAGCTTCGCCAATATAAGTAACAAATATACTGCCTAAGCCTCTATCCAAAAGTTTATTAGATGGGAAGACTAGCTAATATTTAGTAATAATAACAAAACCACCTCCAATCTAAAAATATTAAGTAGGTTCTTAATAACCCACCACGGCCCCTTTCTATAATTAAGTTAATTAAAGAGAAATGGGTGAACTTAGGCTTTACTACTAAATAGCTGAAAATTAAGCTAGCTAACTTAGTAAAAGAATAGGAGAAATATAAGGAACAGCTAGCCTATGTAGCCAGTTTTATTACCTAGAACGTTGGCGATATTTATAAGCCATTTATATTAAACACTAGATAGGCGCTTAAGAAATAGAAGGCCCTAAAAGAACGCTTTAAGGATCTTAATCTAGCAGCTGTTACTAATATTATAGCCACCTTCTTTACTAAACGCGTTTAAGATTTTAAGAATATAGAGGAGTTTGTCTCCTATATTATATTAAACCTTAATCGCCTTATTAAAATAAACTAACCTATTGACTATAAAATCCTTACCTAAGTGGCCCTTCTGCATAGAGTTAGCTCTACTAACTATGCTTAGTTTAAAACAACTTAATAAATAAATAAGATGTAGAAAAATACTGACCTATAAGCCTTAAGTAAGGAACTTATTATCTTTAATAGCGAGCTTGATTAAGAAGCTTCTACTATACTAGTAGTATGTTTAAATAATAGAACGTCTATAAAGAGAAAGGTTGCACTGGTAGGAATATATAAGCACCTTAACTGCGTAAAATATAACAGAACTATATATTCTAAAAAAGACTGCCAGGAGAGAAACCTAGAAAACGTACTATAGAGAATTAGTAATAGAATCTGCGTAAAGAAGAAGTAGAGGACTAGGCCACCTATTTAGCTTAATAAACACTTTAATTAAGTTAAAAATAAAGCAAATCTATAACGTGAGCTTGTAGTAGCGGTAGTATAAGCCTAACTAAGCAGGTATGACTTTATCTATAATACTGCCGCTACTATCTACTGCTGTAAGAATTATGAACTTCTCTTTAACTACGTTAATGATAATACCTTATTAGATATAGTTAGTCCCTCTAGAGCTTAATTAGTAGGTAAAGGATCTATCTCTATATAAACCGCACTACCTAATAAAAGTTACGGAAGTACGCTTACTCTATATAATGTTTTTTATATACTATATTTACTAGTAAACCTACTATCTAAAAGCCGGCTTAAGAAAATAGGCGTCTTCTTTAATAATAAGACTTATAAACTTAAATTTAATAATAAGGTAATAGGATACGCACCTAAAGTTTAACGACCTTACCCAATTTGGTAGTATAACTACTTATTAGAATTAATCTTCTAGACAATTAAAAACAACAAAGTCTACCTATTTGGTATTACTAATTTGGCCACCTTAACCATAGTGACCTTAAACGCCACCTAAGTAAACTTAGTATTAAGTTTAACAATATTGGTAATAAATACTATAAACCTTACGCTTAATCTAAAGCTAGAAAGAGGTATAATAAAACGCCCTAGAAATAAGCTATATAACTATTTTAATTTATCTATATAGATCTAGTAGGACCTATTACCCTTATTAGCTTTAAAGGTAAAAGATACTATATATCTTTTACTAACGACTATATAAAGTTTACTATAGTCTATATTGTCTATATAAAGGATAAGTAGCTCAGTACTTTATAGAGGTACTATAATTAGATCTATACTAAATTTAATCTTAAAATTACTAGAATTTATACTAACTATAAAGCAAAGCTCCGTAGCAAGAAAGCAACCACCTATATAGATGATTTAGGTATAGAATTTAAACCTGCCGCCTTATACGCTTAGGAAGAGAACGAAGTAGTAGAGCGCTCGCAGTGAACCTCTACTAAGATTACCCGCTTAATAATCCTCGCTAGCAATATACTAGACTTTCTATAGCCTAACGTACTCCTTATAGCTATATATATTAAAAACAGACGCCCTATAAGAGCTCTTAATGGCAAATCTCCCTTAGTATACTACCTAAGGGCCCTAGGATCTATCATCTACTCCCTTATAGCTAAAGAAAATTGCGTAAAATTAGCTAGGTTTGCTCTATAAGTAAAAAAGGGTATTCTAATTGGTTATAATAGCAAGATAATCTATTATATTTGGCTACTAGATAAATAGAAGATTAAGCGGCTTAAAGACGTTAAAATTTATAAAGGTAATATTAGTTTAAAGACTACTATTATATTTATGGAAGAGTTTATTAACTCGTCTAATAAGTAAGGGAGGGAAGACACCACTACTCCTTAGCTAAAGCCTCTATTAAGAAAAAGATAACAAAGAATTAATTAAAAGGAAGGTTGCGATAGCTTGCCTTATAGGCTTAAGTCTCTGCCTAAAAACCTCACTATAACTACTACTTAATTAGGCCGCTAGACGTTAAGAATTAACCTACTAAGCGACCCTACTGCCTTCCTTATAAGCCTTATAGGCACAGACTAAAGCCTTAACTAATGGGCTAATAATATTAATAAGCTACTAAGCAACTAGGATAATAAAGTAGGTAATAAACTAATAGCTCTTCTATCTACCTTTCCTCTACAATCTATACCTTAAAACCCTTAAACAATCGTAACGCGGTCAATTCTATAGCTCTACTAGCTAGCTATATTTAATATACTAGCTCACCTAATTTTAAAATGTATATATTTACTACCTTAATTAACAAAGATAAGCCTTATATATATAACCAAGCTGTTACGGACGCTTTAAGTACAATGTTACGACTACTTGGAGAGGAGTTGGAAAAAGCTAGTTGGTTGGTCAAAGCACGGTCTAGGATAGAACCCGTGGAACCATGTGACGAGGAATGGTAAGTAAGTCATATAACGTTGTACGCGGTGTACGCGGTGTACAGAAGGAACGTCTACGTACAATACATATAACACGTACTTCACGTACAAGGAGAGTTTCTTAGGAGTATAGATGTGTATTTAAAGGACTACAGTCCCTACCTAGATAGTTCCTTTCTTTATAGTAAATCTTAGAATATAATTGGAGTTAATCTATTAGGCAACCACTCTACCAGTTGTTATCTTGTACTGTTATATTATTAACTTCTTATTTACCTATATACCTAGCCTATTAACAAGTTCATCGTAGTACCTACTATAAGGCTTTGTTATACATTCACTACCTAGTTACGGTATTAATAAAGTTAAACAGTATGCTACCTAAAGCGTAAGTCACGCCATTAAAGGCACCAGTTACGTTAACGCCGACAGTAGCAACTACCTTAGGAATAGGAGGAGACACTAGTATGGAAGATACCAATTCGCAGCTAGTTATAGTAGGTTAGCTACAGGAAATAGTTAATTAAATAACAGATAATAACTAAGTACTTAAAGAACAACTTAATAGAATTGGCGTAGCCAAGATTAAGTTACTATTAATTAAATAATTCTTAGGAGAGAAGTTAAAACTTAAAGGGTTCCTTACGCAAATGCACTTTAAGGTTATGCAAGAAGGAGCGAAGTTAGTAATAACTATGGATTAAGTAGCGTATGCAGGGTTATTCTTAACTGGAAGAGCACTTAAGTGGTTTAAACCTTACCTTACTGAAATTTAAGTTAATGGGATAACAACTACTAATAAGGACGTTTGGTATATGTTCTTAAGCTAGAACAGGTTCACGGAAAAACTAATATAGATATTTAGAGACCCGGAAGCAACAACTACAGTAGAAAGAAAACTTCAAAACCTAGTATAACGCACTTTAGTAATTAAGTATATAATATAGTTTTAGATACTCGTAATATAAATTAAGTAGAATGACAAGGCGCTTATGGCATAGTATAAATAGGGACTTAAGGCTAAAGTCCAGGACGCAATTATCCTAATAGAAGATGTGGAAACTCTAAGAGAGTTAATAGATTAGTTAATGAAGATTAATAATAGGATCTATTAAAGGGAACAAGCTAAGGAAGGGCAAGATAGAGTCCTATAGTTGTATAAGGCGCAGAGTACATATTAGCAAAGTCAAAGTTAGAAACTATAGAACGGTAGGCCAAAGTTAATGGACTTAAGCAGCACTAAAGAATCTAGATAATGGAGTAGAAAACCATAGAAACCTAAAGATTAAGGATTAAGTAATTAAAGGACCAAAAAATCGAGGCTAAACTAGGGATCTTAGCAGCAGAAGATGTTTAGGCGGACTCTATAATAAGAAAAATGGTTTAAAGACGGAGCTTATATAAATTGCGGAAAAAAGGATTACTATGCCAGAGACTGTAGAGGTGGTTAAAGTAACCACATAGTAGGGGTAATGTGAGGAGAACCTAACCTGGTAACTAGAAGGTTACGCGGAACACAAGAGTATATAGTTAAGCACTTTGCGTTTTGTTATAACAACGCATGCCAAATTTATAAGGACGCTAAGTATGGTATAAGCTATTGGCCATAGGAGCCAGAATTAAAAGAATTTAAAGGAACTAGAGAGTTAGATAAAGAATAAGATTAACTCTATAAGCTAGATTAAGATATTATAGTAATATATGGATAAAGATTAGCAACAATAATAATGGAGTTAGAGTACTTATTAATTAATAGCAATAAGGAAGAAAGGGAGGCTAACTAGGGGCACTTAAACCTTAATAACGCAATAGAAGCAGAGACTGAGACCACTATAAAACGCGGTTTAGTAACGGGTATTATGATACCGTTGGATACGGCATCTATTACTTTATAAAATGGAAGGAGCAATATCTAAAGGCGATTAAGTAAGCAGACGACTGCTAGTGCTAGCTTACCACTTAATAAAGGTAAAAGGCTAAAGACTTAAGATTCTCAGGACGAGATAAGAGGTAGTTAAGATTCTTAAGATAAGATAAAATATACCTAAGAACCCACAATAGACAAAAACCAATAGGGAAGGGTAGCAGCTTAGTTTAAAAAGTTTTACATAAGTATAGGATGTAAGTTTAAGAACTATAAGTTTAGGGAATAAGTAAGAACGTTAATCCTAGGTAAACGCAGTGTTTAGCCTAAAGATTGAAAAGTTAATACTATGATTAAGAAGCAAGATAACTTTAAGAATTTAGCTGCAAGATGTAGAAAGCAAGAAACTATAGATAAGTTTAGATAAAGAATTATTATATAGTAAGAGTAGAAGCTAGATAAGAGATTAGCTATATTAGGATGTATAATAGATAGAGTATCTGTATAAAGAGTTACTAATAGGCCTAAGGTAGGGACGCCTAGAGTAAAGTGGTTAAATAAACTAAAGTAAGAAGAGGATCTAGGGATTCTAACTAGGTTTAAAGAAAGATATACTAAAGGTTGTTATAACGCAGCTATAATAAGTTATTTTCTAATAGACAGACTATATATACTAAACCAGTTGTATGGAAAGTGGTATAGGTAATAATACAACAATAAATAGGAAGACTTTTATATATAGCTGGATAAAAAGGTTATCTAAGACTAACCTATTATAGAGAAATGCATAAATTATATTAAAGGAGTATTAATTATGATGTTAAAAGATCTAGAAGAAGGATCTAGGGACTAGAGAAGTAAATAGTAAATCTTAGTACCTATAAATAAAAGACTAACAGTTAGGTTGGCTAGATAGAGGTTTAAACTTAAGGAGGGAGATAAACCTAGAGTTAACCTAAGTCACCTAGCACATTATATACTATTATGGATAGCTTATGTGGATAACACGTGTAATATATATAGAATGCTAAAAGACAAAAACTAGAAGTACCGAATAAGGATATATAGGGTACTAGATAAGAAATGGTTTAAAGACGTTAGTTATATATATAAATAGCACTTAATAGAAGTACAGAGTTAAGGGGACCTAATACTTTAACTAGGAGGATTCCTTATAGAAGAATGCCTAGATAGTAATAGTGGTGGAACTATCTAGAGAACACTTATCTGTGGCATATAGAGGATAAAAAGTAAACTAAGTATTGGCTGAAAGTGGACTAAGTATAAACAGGATCTAGCAGCTAATAGTTAGGAAAAGGGGAGGCCTATAGGACCCAAGGGAGCTAGTGGTAGAGCCTTAGACCCTTAAAGGAATTTAAGGACAATATCTATATCTAAGAATTAAGTGGTAGGATTAGCAGTTTAAAGCATTAATAGATAGTAAAGTAATAAGGAACTATATGTCACTAGCAGTAGTAAAAAGGATAGGGTTACTATATAGATAAAAGGAACACCTATATCCACTTATAATAATTTTAGGAGACTAGATAGCCTATAAAAGAGGTATTATAAATCTTAAAATAGGACCTATTTAGTTAACTATTAAAGGAAGATAAGTTAAAATATCTTTTAATATCCTACTGTTGGGAAAGGATAAGGTAATACTAGGAATGCCTTAGTTATAGGAGTATAATCTAAAAGTTAATTAGGTTATAGGTTAAGTTAATATTAGAGATATTTAATAATAGGACGCGACAGCAAACTAAGATAGTGTGGTACTAAGTTAGAGTGATGTATAAAGAAACTAAGCGAAGCTTAAGTTATATACTAAAGAGATACCATAAGTATGGTAAAAAACTATAGTCACCAAAAAGTGAAAAGCTGTTAGAGTATGCAGTATAGGATAATAAGATAGAGTTAGAACTAAAAATAAGTCTAAAGTTCTTTTTAATCTATAAGCTTACTAAAACCAAGTTAGTAGCGCTTAGGGAGTTTATCTAGAAAAACTTATAAAAGGGATATATTAGACCGTTATAGTTATTAGCAGGGTATTTAGTACTATTTGTCCTAAAGAAGAACAGAAAACTTAGGATGTGCATTAATTATAGATAGTTAAATAGCATTACGCAAAAGGATAGATATTCTTTATCCTTAATTAGCAAAATCTAAGATAGGATAGGTAACGTAAGGATCTTTATAAAGATAGATCTTAGGTAGGCGTACCATTAAATTAGAATTAAGGAAGGCAATAAGTGGAAGGCAGCCTTTAGGTTAAAGGAAGGACTATATAAGCTGTTAGTTATGCAGTTTAGGCTTATAAATGCACTAGTAACGTTTTAGAAATAAATTAACAGTATATTAGGAGAACACCTTAATAAGTTTATTATAGTATATCCTAATGATATTATTATCTACTTAATAAGTAAGGAAGAATATGGAGAATATATTAAGTAGGTCTCAAAGAGACTACAAAAAGAAAAGATGCTAGTAGCAATTAAGAAATGCAAGTTCTTTACTAGGAAGACCAATTTTGTTAGATTTATTATTAAACTAGGAAAAATTAGTATGGACCTAAAGAAGGTAGAAGCTATAGTTAGTTAGTAAGAACTAGAGAACATTATATAGTTAAGATTGTTCCTAGGGTTTTATAACTACTATAGGAGGTTTATAGCACAGTGGTTAAAGAATATTAAGCTATTTATAAGACTTATAAAAAAGGAGGAACTATGGGTATAGGGAGATAAATAAAGGAAGTTGTTTAAGGAACTTAAGGAGTTATTTACCCAGGGTCTAATCCTTAAGATCTATTAACCAAAGTTAGATACGGTTGTAGAAATGGACGTATTAGATTTTATACTAGGAGTATGCTTACTATAGAAGCATAAGGATGTATGGCACCTAGTGGCGTATTATAGTTAAAAGATAACACCACTAGAGTTAAATTATGATATCTATAATAAGGAATTATTAGGTATAGTAGCAGTACTTAAAAAATAGAGAGCATTTTTATAAGGCATAGAGAAACCGTTTATAGTTAAGATGGACTATAAGAACTTAATAGGATTCCTAATAATAAAGGAATTAAATAAAAGATAAGTTAGATAGGCTAAAATGCTTATAGAGTACTATTTTGAAATTTAGTATACTAAAGGTACGGACAATGCATAAGCAGACGCTCTAAGTAGAAAGGCGGAACTATAGAGTAAGGAGAAACTATTAGGAGCAATACTACGCAAAGAGAAAGATGGATTAATTAGGTATAATTATCCTAAAGTTATAGCAACTAGAGAAGAATAAGTTTATAAGTTACCTAAGAGTGATTAGATATAAAGGATCTAAGAAGTATAGGTAGAGAATCCAGAGTTAGAGCAGTATAAAAACTAAAAGGCTATATATATGCTAAAGGCAGTAGCAAAAGAGTTTATAGAGGACTTTTATAAAGGAATAATATAAGGATATAACGGAGCTATAGGCTTAATATTAAGACTTTAAGAGGAGTACATTATTTAAGGAATCTGGGGACTAGTAAGATAAGTTATAAGGGAGTGTCTAGATTACTAAAGGAATAAACTAATAAGGCATAAGCCGTATAGAGGGCTATAACCTATTAAAACACTAGGAAGACTATAGGAAGTTATATTATAGGACTTTATTATTAAGTTACTAAAGTTAAGAGATTCTATTATAGAATAGGAACATAATATAATCTTAGTAATAGTAGACAAGCTAACTAAGTAGGGTTACTTTATAGCATATATAGAAGAAATATTAGTAGAAGATATGGCTAGAATCTATATTAAGGAAGTGTTTATAAGACACAGAGCACTAAGTAAGATTATATTGGACAGAGATCTAAGATTTATAGTAGTATTCTAAAAGGTATTCTTAGCAGAATAAGGGGTTTAAGTAGCAACGTTAACTGTATATTACTTATAGACAGATAGTTAAATAGAGAGACTAAACTAGACACTAGAATAGTATCTAAGGCATTATATTAATTACGCATAGAATAATTAGGTATTATTATTACCAGTTATATAGTTTATATATAATATAACACCACAGGAAGGGATAGGCATATTACCTTTTAAAGTAAACTACGGATACAAGCCAAGAACATTATTATTACTATACTAAGTAAAGAAAATAAGTAGTATAGCTAAGGAAAGAATAGAAACGTTAATAAATCTCTATAATTACCTTAAAAGTACAGCTAAATTAGTATAGGAAAGAATAAAAAGGTACTATAACGTTAAAAGATCTAAGGGACTAGATCTTAAGGAGGGAAATAAAGTGTAGCTACTATACAAAAATTTTAAGAGTTAACGACTAAGCAAAAAGTTGGACTATATTAAATTAGGACTATTTACGGTTAAGATAAAGATCTTAGAAGTTATATATAGACTTAACTTACTAAAGAAAATGAAAATCTATCCTGTATAGTATATCGCAATACTAGAGCTAGTATATGGGAATGTTAAGCCACCAGTTTATGAGGTAGATATATATAGAGGATAAGAGGAAGATAAATAGGAGGTTTTAAAGATTGTTAGTTACAAGGACATTAATAATAAAATATAATATAAAGTAAAGTGGATAAGCTATAAAGAGACTACCTAGGAACTACTAGATAACTTAAAGAACGCTATAAGAAAGGTATAGGAGTATTAGAAGAAAATAGGTTAGGTAGTAATAATAAGGAGGAGTCGCCAAAGAATAAGTTACTTAAGGGGGACCCAAGAGGAGCACTTGCCAACGTACTTAGAGCTGTTTCCCTTTTAAGAAGAAGATCTGTCCTTTTATTACTAAGTTCCTAAAGGCCTTATTCTATAAGTTTCTACTCCTTAGAATAAACCTTCTTATATACTTTTTTAAGATAAGTTAAATAAGGAAATGCAAGCTGTTAAGTCTTAAAGGAACGACGCTAAGCCTTAAAGGCACGAGCGGTCTCCTTAGAGGAATAGTGGAGTTTGGCATAAGCAGCGGCCAACTTAGACTTAAGTTTTATAGCAGTAGATTAAATATAAAACCCTAGTAGTGATTAATAAGGGTACTTAAAGACTGTTAAGAATAGTAGGGTGTATATATTTAGCGTTAGAAACTAAGCAAACGTTATACAATAATTAGATATTTGCTTTAGTGTACTCTAAATAAAAAGAGGGTTGCTAAGATAAAGGACTTATAAGCGTAATGCAAATTAGCCCCTTTTTTACGCAATAAGAATACGGAGATAGCATTATCTTACTAAGAGATAGTATTGCAGTAACAGTCTAAGCGCGGCGTTATGCTTATAAAGAAGAAGGAGCCTTAGGTATAATAAGCAACAATATTAACTAAACTAATTAAACGGATATTACACCTCTAGTAAACAACTTAGAGATATTAGGAATCTTTAAGGACAAAGATAAAAAGGAGGGAGATAGTGTTATAGACGCTTTAAGTATAATGTTATAACTACTTAGAGAGGAGTTAGAAGAAGCTAGTTAGTTAGTTAAAGTATAGTCTAGGATAGAACCCGTAGAACCATATAATAAGGAATGGTAAGCAAGTTATATAATATTATACGCGGTATATGCGGTATATGGAAGAAACGTCTATATATAACATGTATAACACGTACTTTACATACAAGGAGAGTTTCTTAGGAGTATAGATATGTATTTAAAGGACTATAGTCCCTACCTAGATAGTTCCTTTCTTTATAGTAAATCTTAGAATATAATTAGAGTTAATCTGTTGGGTAACTACTCTACCAGTTATTATCTTGTACTATTACATTATTGACTTCTTGTTTACCTACATACCTAGCCTATTAACAAGTCCACCATAGTACCTACTACAAGGCTCCATTACATAAGCAATTAATAGCCTAAATAGCGAAGAATAGATAAAAGCAGTAATAGAGGAGGTGGGGACTCTAATTAAGAACTAGATGTGGGAACTTATTAACCTTGCCTCCCTTAAGCCTCTTTATAAACCTCTTACTGGTAAATAGGTACTTAAAGTTAAAAAGGGAAAGGATGGCAAGGTCCTCTACTATATAGCTAGATGGGTTGTTAAGGGATATCTATAGCAGTACGGTGTTAACTATAACTAGACTTTTGCTATAGTAGTAAAACCTATAGCTTTTAGGGCTCTATTTACAATTACTGCCTACTATAACCTTAAAATTAAATAGATAGATATTAAAACCGCCTTTCTCTATAGACCAATTAATTAAGAACTATATTATTATGCCAAAAGGCTATAAAGAAGCCGGTAAAATCTACCGCCTTAAAAAGGCCCTCTATAAACTAAAACAGTTACCTTAAATCTAGTATAAGACGCTCTTAAAGTTTCTACTAGAAAAACTTAAACTTTACTATCTATACGCGGATTATAGTATATTCGCCACTAGTAAAGAATAAAAAGGTTTAATTATTTCTGCCTATATTAATAATACTAAGATTATCTATAAGGATATAGCGGTAGTTAATTAGGCGAAAGTAGAGCTTAAAGCAGTCTTTTAATAATAGATCTTAGGCTAATAAGCTTTTACTTAGGCATAATAGTTATAAGAGATTAAACAAAGAAGAAGATTATACTCTTATAGCAAGCCTACCTTATTAAAGCTTTTAAATGTTTTAGATTATAAAAGGCTAATACCTTACCAGTACCTATAAAGCACTTAATTAAGCTTATAGCCAATTAAGAAACTATTAATAAGGATAACATTAGAAGATACCAGAGTATAGTTGGTTTAGTTATATTTCCTACAATAAAAATAAGGCCAGATATCGCCTTTATAGTATTAACAATAAGCCGTTTTGCCTATAATTCTACCTTTACCTATATAACGGCCGTAAAACTCATCCTTTAATACCTAGCCGGCTCGCTTAATAAAGGAATTACCTATAGAGGCGATAAGAGCCTAGACCTTACACTAATTAGCTTTAGTAATATTAACTAAGGACGAGATAAAACCACAAGACACTCTATATTAGGCTTTATATTTATATTAAACAGAGAACCAATTTTATAGAAATTAAAGCTACAAGCTACCGTTTTACTATTAATATATTAATTAGAGTATATGGCTTTAACGGCTGCAGTAAAAGAGGCTATATAGTTTTAACTTTTACTTACTAAACTAGGTGTACTAGACTAGAGCGAATAGTTTACTAGGATCTTAATTAAAACCAATAAGCTATAAAAGCGTTGGCTAAAAATCTAGTTTAATACAATTAAATAAAGCACATTAATATCCAGTTTCACTATATAAAAGACGAGATAAATAATAACAGGATTAACCTTATATATATTACTTTAATTAATATAGTAGCCAATAGCCTTACTAAGCCTCTCGCAGGTCCTTAGTTCTACGCCTTTTTTAAACACCTTTAAATGGTATAGAAACTTAGTTAACTACACTAGGCCTTAATAGGAAATTAGTATACAATTAATAGATCCTTAGAGAGTGCGCTAAATAACGCCTTAAGGCCTTAAAATAAGCGACAGAACTTAATCTTAATCTACTAACCTACTACTTAAACCTAATACTTAAATCTACTACCTAAACCTACTACCTAAATCTAATGGCTATAATATTAGGGAGGGCTTATACCAGTAGGAAGGATAGATATACTTTAGAAGAGATATAGGGTAAGGCTATAGGGCCTCTAAAGCTCTATGGGCAATATAGAATATCTATAGGGAGGTACTACTAAAAATTTTAAGAGACATTTTATAGAGTAGGCGCTATTTCTAGACATTAGAGGGCGTAACTCCTTATTAGACACTTATTCTACCTTAGAGGAGCTTTAGCTACCCTTATTAAGCAACTCTATACCCCTATATACAGTATATATTAGCAACTTAGTTAATTAAGGCATAAGTATAGCAAGAAGGACGTATGCAAGCCTATATAATTGGATTGTCTATAAATAAGGATCTAAAGCTAGAAAAAGGAAAAGAGAAAAAGGGTAGCACTGCTTAAGGTTTTATACAATTATCTAGTTATATAACTACAACTATCTAAAATAATAAGAAACTGTCTAAAACAGTAAGAAACTATTTGTAACTATCTTATAATAAAGCCTTATGGGAAATACTACGGTAGACTTGCTAATAGGCTAGATATATAGGTAAATAGGAAGTCAATAATATAACAAGTACAAATAATAACTAGTGGAGTGGTTGCCTAATAGATTAACTCTATTATATTCTAAGATTTACTATAAGGAAGAGAACTATCTAAGTAGGGACTGTAAGTCCTTAAATACACAACTGTACTCCTAAGAAATCCTCCTTATATATAAGATATATAATATATATATTATACATACGTTCCGTCTATACTCTGCGCATACTATATATAATATTATATAGCCTTAGTTACTATTCCTTATTATATAGTTTAACTAGATCTATCTTAGACTATGCTATTATTAACTAACTAGGTTCTTCTAACTCCTCTCCTAGTAGTTATAATATTATACTTAAAGCATCCATAATACTATCTCCCTCCTCTTTATCTTTGTCCTTAAAGATTCTTAATATCTCTAAGTCGTCTACTAGAGGTATAATATCCATCTAATTAACTTAGTTAATATCTTTACTTATTATACCTAAAGCTCCTTCTTTTATATAAGCACAATACCATACTTATACTATTACTTCTATACTATCTCTTAGTAAGATAATACCGTCTTTATATTCTCATTGTGTAAAAGAGGGGTTAGTTTATATTATATTAGTAAGCCCTATATCTTAACAACCCTCCTTATACTTAGAGTGCACTAAAGCAAATATTTAGTCGTCTTATAACGTTTCATCGGCAAAATATGGTACCCTTTCAATGGCCTCAATGGTTGGTGGTTGACGCAATTGGCGCGCAGTTGAGGTCATTTGGCAACTCGACCGACTAGCCTATGTCGTGTTTTTTTGACACGCAGCCTGCGCGCAACCTGCCAG
>Ga0307507_10001328_pt1 | contig 55232 bp, 14 predicted proteins | sample 7_EM_MG_FD_207223 | JGI IMG/M metagenome (GOLD analysis project Ga0307507, IMG submission 207223) | Populus trichocarpa ectomycorrhiza microbial communities from riparian zone in the Pacific Northwest, United States - 7_EM | ecosystem: Host-associated > Plants > Roots > Unclassified | place... | reverse complement strand
CTATATTACCTTTCTTAAAATCCTATATAGAAGCTTATCCTTTATTCACATGCTATTCCTATACTATTTAAGCGTATATTAATTTACTTTATAATAGTTCTATTAACTACTTTATTTAATTAGTAAAAAACAAAATGGAAACCACGCATTAGGAAATAGAGGTTCCTTTATAGGCAAGGCGCGCTCGCTTTTCCACCCCAGTTTGGCCAAGACCCAACCTCAACCTCGACCATAAAAGGCCTTCTCCCTCGCTGCTTTTGCCCTTATGCTCTATCTCCTCTTTTCTTTCCCGCTACCGTGCCACCTTAGACTCTAGCTGTCAGCCATAAGGCATTTTTCATCCCCTTAGCGTCTATATAGGTGCTCTGCCCGCCTTCCCCAATCTCCGTATATTTTATACTAACGATCACCTAGCGCTATAACTCTTCGGCCCTTTCTATGGGACACATTTATACTCTCTCCTGGTATTAATATATACTTCAGTCCTACTATATTCCTCCTTTCTTCTTTCCTCTCTCCTCTCCTCCTACCTACGTCCTCTACTAATTAGTACACCAGAATAACATTTCCGTTTATCCTCTTCTTTACCTCCGCCTCTAGTAGTGTCTTGGGCATAACTATAATGCGCAACTCAATCCCTATCAAAACAGCTATAAATAGCTATAAGGCTGTGCCGAGAACCGCCTAGTAATAGATTACACGGGTTACAGCTACTGCGAGCTATAAAACGCGTTAGGCAGTGTCACATTGCAGCATCACAATAAAGGCGAAGCCAGACGCCGAAGTGGGTTCTTAGCAAAACCACAGGCCAATGCCAGTTACTTAGCTTGGTTAAAGCTGCGCTACTAGAAGCTAGAAGCCCTTACCCTCTTTAGCGCCTTCTTAACCTAGGCCTAGACCTTACTCTTCTCTAACAATTAGAGGATTGCATTGCGATTAAAGAAGCTGCCGGGCTTTAGTCTAATCCAGCCCCCTATTTAGCTAAAAAGGCATAAGTTATAGAAATATCCTTTATATAGACCTAAGACTTGCAAGGTGGAATCTAGAGGTAAACAGCCCATTTAGTAGTATAGCCTAGCGTCTAGTGGAGCTAGTGTTATAATCTTACTCTTAGCTAACAAATACTGGAGAAAAATTCGCGCATTTGATCTCCTAACGGAGACGGACTTCATGCGGTAGCTATATCAGCTAAAAGGGCGTAGTGAGATGGATATAGGCGTAATCGCCTAATCTACTCACACTATCTGCCCCCTTACGTTGTTTGTAACATCTGGCTGTGGGTAAGGGTAAAAGCGAGGCTTTTGCGCATATTTCAGAGGTCAAGTAGCGGCTGTAAGCTCTATAGAGTGTGACTAAGGAAGTTCCTCAAATCCAGGGGAGAGATTCAAGGATGCCTTTATTACTCAAAGTGTCTTTTAATGCTTATAGCAGAATCACGGCACGCCCCCCACCTATCTAACCCTAGGAACTATAGTCTCGCAGAGGATCTAGTATAGAAGATCTAGTTTGCTAGTATAATCAGGTTAGAAAATGGACATATTAGCACTAGCCCTAACTCTAAGGAATAAGGGTAGAGGAGGCACTTCGCCACCAACCTCCTTAATAAGGAGGCTTGGTGCAATGCCCCTATTAGAGGCTAAATATGCCAGCTTAGTTAGTTAGGTCTTAATCGCAGTTTCCTAATAGGCGTTGATCTTATAACAGAGTTTAAGCCCGTACAAACCTTTATATATTGCGAATGGTAATTGCCAACAGAGTGTAGATTATACGTTTTAATTCACTATTAAGCTAGTAGGGTTATTTTAGTATAGATGCTATAGATGTAAGCTAGTAGCAAAGAGGGGACTAGCGTGGACTTAAAAGCCTAGCATAACCCGTCCTTTAAGGCTATTGGAAAGACAAGGCAATGACAATTCTAACAACAATAGCGGTAGCAACAGTGGCATCTTCTTAACCCCTTTGTTTTTATTTAGGAATTTCACTTAATAATATCAATTTCTATACTACACCCCCTAAAAAACCGAAGGCTTTTTAGCATTATGCGATTACGGCTTCTAAGGCAAATGTAAGCAACAAACCTAAAAAGAGGACAAAAAAGGGGAGAGTACCTTGCTTCCCTCTAAAAGATAATTTTGTGAAATATTTGGCCTGGTTGCGCTTAGGCAAGTTATTCCATATTACCTTTTTTAAACATTCCACCTAATAAGGCACTCGTAGATTCTAAGGCTTTTGACGAGTATAAAGATATTTATAAAAATAAAAGTAACAGCCAAGACGCTAGAGGGAGCAATTAAGGTAATTTAGTAATTATCCCCTCCCTCTTTTCTTAACAACTATAAATATGTTTAACGGCCAGCAGCAAATCTAATATTTATTAAAGATAATACAGCTAACCTAGACTTGGAACCTAAAGGCAATAGGGCTAGCAATACTGGCAATAAAGCTAATAAAGTCGGCGATTAACTAGCACCTTATAAGTTGGGTATACACTTCCCCCCTATATAACGGCCTTGCTTAACAATTATTAGGTGACGGAAATGACCGCAGCGATAAGGACGATAAGGATAAAGAGCTACCTTTAGAGGAGCTAGAAGATCTCTTTAGCGCATCTTTATATAACCATTTTAAACCCACGGCAGAAGACATCAATGAAATGGATAGCCTAGCTAAGGGAATTAATATTGCGACTATCCCCTAGGCTAAACAGAAGTTGGAAACCTATATAGTGACTAACCAAGACTCCTTAATAACCAATAATATAGATAATATTAGTAAGTTATTAATATTAAAAATATTATTACTATAACCTAATAACCATAACACATAGACAATCCGCTTATTAGAAAGGAGGGTAATTACAAAAAAGGGGATATAAGAGGCGAATTATCCTTTATACTAAGAAAGCGGAAGCTTAATCAGCTCAAATAGGACAATATCACTAATTATAATTCTAACAACCCTACTAAAGAGAGTAGCAGGGGTGGCGAGGACGGCAAGGATAGTAATAGTCCACGTCCCTAGAAGTAATAAAGGCCATCCACCTATTACAAAGACTTGTTTTCTAGCCCCCCTATCCCTCCTATCCTTAACCTCGACTCTTAATACCTATAAGTTGACTAGTAAGTATCTACTCCGTAGCCCGCCAGCCCTTTACTTTAGGAGCCTACCCTTCTCTACAGCATTAAACCGCCGCATAACGAGGCTAGCAATCGTACTTATAACGAGGACAAGGACGGTAATAGTAGTAGCGTCGCTAATAACTAGAGCGACGTTTTAAACCCAGAGCCTACTATAAAGCGTTATACCTAGACTAAAAAAGATAAAATCAATAAAATGAGCTTGGATGATAAATAGGAGATCGACAATATTCTAGGGGAAAGAATGACTAAGTTAGGGCGTAAATACAAGGTGGCTTAGAAGCCTACCTAGGTTTATAAAAGCGGGCTTTCGAATTCTAAAGATATCCTTAAGTCTTATTAAAGACGCGTTTAGCAAGCCAAAGCTAAATTGTCATAGGTACACTCTTTTCCAAAGTTGCGAAAGTAAAGGGGAGAGTTGCTGTATAGAATAGAAGGGGCTAGTAGCTTAGGCGTATTCTTATATTTTAGTTAATAGTAGTTCTTTTACTAATTAAGGTCCTTAGACGCTATTCTTAGACAAGATTAGTCTTTATAGCAGATATATCAAACCTATGCTACTGTTTGAAATTGAAGGCCCGGCCTGCTATATAGAAGAAAAGGGGCCGGCCTGCTAGGCAGAAGAGATGGCAATAATAGTAGTGCCCTTCTTTTGGCTTAGAGGTCTATTTCTTGTTATATATTCTATTTCTAGCTTGATCTATTTATGGCGCATTTCCTGTCATAAAAGGCTACATAAAAAGGTCCGTAAGAGTATTACTTTTTCGAGGGCGGTGAGCAAGAGCCACTTATTACTACTTATAACACCACAAATAATAGAGAATGCAAGGCTGAAATAACGTTTACGACTTAGCCAGCCGATTCGAATTATATAACATAGTTAAAACTAAGCGGCAGTCCAAATAATATGAAGTCGGGCGTTAATAATTAATTAACTCATATATATAATGTAAAGGCGCATAAACTGGCTGCAGTTAATTTGCCTTATAAATAAGAATAAGCCACGAGAATCCAATCCTTATAAAATATTTTAGTTAGCAGAGGGGCTATATATATCTAGTAACTCCGATATACAGCTAAAATACGCGTTATAGTAGACGCCTTACCCGTTTTACTATTTGGCTGGTAGCCTAATTATACACGTAATATTCTGCGCTAAAAAGCTTTAATAGTGGGGTAGAGCAAATCCAGCCACTTAGCTTAAGGTAGCCGCTTAGTAATTATTTTATATAAGCCTTCCTATTGGGCACTAACGCCTGAGCAGCTATAAACCTATTAGCTATAGTAACACCTCTATTTTCCCTTATAAATTTCCTTTAACCCTACTTCGCTAATTATTCGCAGCGCAGTTCCGCAAAGCTGCTCTCTGTTTAAGCCTACAATTTACCTCTGTTTATGTTTCTTGCGTTCTGCCTCTCGCAGTTATCTAGCAATTCTATTCTTACCACTAAAGGTAAATATTAGCTTAGCTATTCTATCCCGCGCAGTATATACCTAATTACTTACATCTTCTATAATAGTTGTGCTTTAATGCGTATGTGCTTTACGGCCTTTTATTCTAAAACAAATTCCTAAATCGGCCGCTATTCCTTAGACGACTATCCGTGATTAAAAACATATTACAAAAGACAATATTTACTCAATATTTCACGTCCACAGAACACCTTTCCTTTATAGCCACTAGTCCTGTAGACTTACGCGGTTGCACTTCTAGCTATACAGATTATATCCGCTAAGGCCGGGGATAAGGCGCTTAGTGGGGAATAGAAGGAGATTGGAGGTCATAAATTTGAGATAATAGAGGAGATGACTATAACATTTAAAGGCAGATTATGCAATATTCTAAATAGCGAAGAGAAGGTGGTCAACGAATTAGGTACAAAAGATAGACAAGTAATAAGAGAGGTTCTTACTGGGTATCAATATTATATAATAAGGGCACAGATTAAGTTTAAAAAGAGGTAGTAATAAGTGGTAATCTAAAGCGATATATATCATTTATTTGTGGATAAGAGGTAATCTTTAGCTTCTTCTATAGCATTTTCCTAAAACTCTAGAGTATCTAGGTCCCCTAAACCGAATAAATTAAAGATGTTCTATTTATCCTTATAGCCAATCCTAACTAATAAGAGAGCGTCCTCCTTGGGCTTTTCTGGCATGTATATAGATAGGCAATTCATAACCACTAGTCCTCCTTTTTCCTTTTCCTTTCTCTATAAATTGCTCGTCTTTATCCCGGTGCGAAATGGCTTAGGGAGGTTTTTAATTATATAGCGCCTTATAAATAAGAAAGAACAGTACTGGCCCTATCCTAGCAATACTAGATATCCTATCAATGTTAACCACAAGCGATATCTTATTAAGGGTTATTTATAGACCTGGAATCTGCTGTAATTCTAACTAGGGACACTTTAATAATAGTTTATCTATAACTTGACAATACGCTAGCATAGTGGCGCTAGAAGGACTCTTAGGAGAGGTGTCTATCTTAGATAAGCATTAAACACACTAGGTTTTAGAGAGAGGTATTTAACCTTTTTTTTTTTGGTTATCAGACAAGAGGGCGCTTTCTTTACATAGTAAATCTCCCTCTAAGATAAATAAGTAGCCAGTTAATAAGCGTCCAAGACCGGTATACCAAGCGTTTAATTCGCGCCTTAGGAAAGTAGAGCTTTAGAATACCTCTCTGGTAACTAAGCGTTTTTAATTAGTGTCAAGTGTTCCTCTAATAAGAATTATTAACAATTTATTTAAAATAAAAGGTCTTTTATACCCATAAAAAGATTGACCTCTAAAAGAGGATGTTTTTAAGGTGAAGTACTCCTTACATCTAGATCCGTTTTATAAGGTTATAGACTAAAGGCTAGTAAATACGTCTTAGATAAAGGAGAATACATACTTTACAATCAGCCTTACTCTATTAAGAATTAGTAATGAAGTTATTTAGGATAGAAGAGTTTCTCTACTGGTGGCAATAGTCGCCTATAAAAACCAACTTTTCTAAGACAACAAAATCAAAGTGCTAATCAAATTGGCCTTATAAAGTTCCTTCGCAACCACAGCCAGTCCTAGTAGGTGCGGGGCAGTCTCCCACCAACTTTAAATTTTAGGTAAGCGGGTATAAGGCGCTATTTCACTTAGCTTTAAGATGGATACTGCTAAGGTAAATAAGAGGAACACTTTAGGACCCAAGGATTAGAAAATATTTATTAAAAGTTCGCGTACTCATAGCCTTATACTATAATATAACGATAATCGCTTTGCTAACCTTTCTGTATCCTCTCCTAGTAAATCATAATATAATTTAAATACATAATCCTGGTTTAAGAGTAATAAACTTATATTATTATCAAATATTGCTAATTCTTTTCTAAGTTTTTTAATTAGCCAGTCATTCTATTCTATAGATTTTAAGAACATAGTAAAATTAAAGACGGATAGATAGGACAGGGACAAGAAGAACAAGAGGGGACAAAAAGGACGAGGGCGAAGGTAGAGATTTAAAGGACAGGGCAGGGCGGGATAGGCGGGATAGGACGAAATATAGTAGAGCCTAGCAAGTTTGGACCAATCACAGTAGCATACCTACGGTTATTCCCATTCCGTATATGCTTTTTACTTTAATTAAGATATCTACCTAGCTCCTATATATTAGGTCCACAGAATTTATACAGCCTAAATAGGTAATAGGGTCCCAATTATATTCCTTTCTATATTATTTCCAGTTTAAATAATATTAAACAGCTATAAGCCTCTACTATATATATAACTGCGTATCTATTGTATCTCCTTCTATATCGCTCTAGTGTTGGAACTAAGATACCAAATACAAGCCACGGCTCTGGTTCTACAGTTATGGCGGGATTATACACCTTTACTTAGTTAAGTTCTATGCTATATTAGAAGCGATATTGACATAGCATCTCCTAGGATAAATAGGGGGAAGTATTTATATGGCATAAAGCGGGTTCTAGTAAACATTTACAGCACAATAGCAGCTTAGGTCCTATTAAAGGGTATAAAAAAAGGCGGATCTTTTAAAGAAATAATACTATTTACACTTAGCTCCTTACTCCAATTTTTCTCTAGAGACTGGTACTATTGACCTCCTCTAGCTACTTCTCTAATTTTATACTTCAAATCAGCTCTACCCTTTAGGCAATATACAGACTATATTAAAGACCCTAAATACTCCTCCGGGCAGCCCTACTCTATTACCAGCTTAGTAGCCCCTTATTATCTAGTATACTCTGCAATTCCTAGAGCTGCTAAAGATAGCTATAGTAATAAATACGTTGTCTGCCTCTACCTCTACCCCAGGAGGCCTAGTTGTCAAGCCACTAGCCCCAAAAGACCCTAAAACTAAAGCAATATCGCAAGCCTCCAGGTTAGAGTACAAGATGGTAAACAAAATATATATCTTTATAGGCGTGCGTATATAGTCCTACTAACACTATTTTTTCATAGTTGGGATAAGAAAGCTTATTAGTACAAGATTGCTAAGCCAGTAACCCCAATAGGAGAGGTTAATAAACTAGACCAATATATATTTGTTAATTATATTTGAATTAGTAGGCATAACACTCTTTATAAGTGTCTTTAATTACTAAAGATAAATTATAGATAAGAAAACCAAAGACCCTATATCTTATATTAATATTAAGTCTAAGGGGTTGCGAGACGTTCTAAGAAAGGTCTTTAAAGATATCCACGGAATCTATCTAAGAGAGGACAAGCCTTCAGTGCGGAAAATTTCCGCTATTAAAACTCGCCAGCTTATATTGTGTATAGGTCAAATAGAACCTCCTATATAATTTTTTCCCGGAACTAGAATTGTATTAAAGTAGTATAAACATCGACTCTAAGAACGAAGTGTATTTGAAATATCTAGACCTCTTAATCGGCTTTATTGAAACCACCTATACATCTACGACTGAACGCCTCAAACCCCTTCTTAAGAACTATAAAATTATGTATAATCTGCTCTAGGCTCTCTTTAAGCCGAACTCAAAGGTCTATACTACCTATCCTAGTACTAGCGAACCGAGATACATTAAGTTTAATTATAGTGAGGAAAAAACAAGACTAAGCGGAGCCAAGTACTTTTATCTAGACTATCGCTACTTCGATTTCGATAGGAAAGTGTTTAGAGAAGCCGCCCTTAAGCTTGCTATTAAGAAGTTCTAAGGAACGAAATAAATAGACTTCCTTTAGGCATTTCCTTTGGAGTACTACTAAAAATCAAGCGAGATCAGAGTATAGCTGATTAAATATAGTCGAACGTTTAATAACTTAAGAGGTGTCTACCACTGCTAGTACTAAGGGACTGCCTTCTACAAGGATAAAGACGGCAATAGGATTAAAGTCTTTATTAAAAGCCGAATTATAGTTAATATAGCGTATTTCCGGCAAATTAACCCTAATTACGCTAGACCCCAAATTGACAAGTCGCCGGAAACGCTAGACTTGTAGGCTATTATTGATTTTGCAGGGAGCTCAAATAAAAGGAAAAACCAAATTAAAAAGACAGATTTAGATCCAACTAAAATAGAGGATTAGGATTTCCTAGTCAGCAGCCTAACTGTGCTAGGTTTTAGTCTAGGTAACAAGCTCTAGCGTATATTACCTTTACTTACGCGTAAGCGGCATTTGCTAACGCGCTATAGTTAAGTTTGCAGTTGCTAATATTAGTAACATTACATAGAACCCTTTTTTTTTTAATAACCTTAGGATTCCTACTTAGTAGAAGGAGATTATTTAAGCTTTTAGTAAAACCTACTTATTTTAGGACTCTTACCCTATCTTAGATAACTTTATATTGGGTAAAAGGCATAGACTCATTACCCTCCTGCAGTATATTACTATACCCTCTCTTATAATATTAGTCACACCATTATCTACTAAGATAGGCAAATTAGTGGGCCGCCTGGTATTAGTAAGACCTTAATAGCAGAGGCGATATTAGAATACCTTAGGAGACTACTTTACATCATATATCTCCATTTCCTTATAATTGCGGCTCTTTCTAACTAAGTAGATATCTGCTGGAGAATTAGGCACAACCGTAGATATACTTAAGGAGAGGCTTTCTTATATCTTTAAGATAGTAACTTACTGGAAAGCCACTCTACTTCTTAATAAGGCGGACGTATTTGTAGAACAGCGTACTACTAATAATATCCATCGCAATGCCCTTGTTTGTGTATTCTTGCGTAAGCTTAAATACTATAAAGGAATCTTGTTTCTTACAACCAACCAGGTAAAGATGATTAACAAAGCTATTATAAGTAGAATACACCTCACGCTTTGGTACAGTCCATTAAATCAGAACGCTTAAGAGGTAGTTTAGAGGAGTTTCCTTAACAAGGCGAGCATAATAAAAGAAGCCGCAGATTTTATGGAAAAGGACCTTAATATTCTAGTAGGGAAGGATTTTAATAGCTAAGAGGTAAGAGCCTTTACGTCTATAGTAAAGCCGAGCTGATTGATTTTCCGATCTAGATTAAAAATGCTGTTTTTACGGCTCAAGCATTGGCTAGCTATAAAGAGACATAAGTGTCCTTATTATATCTAGAATTCGCTATTAGTACAAACGTAGAATTTCAGCGTGATTTTATAGGAGGAGGTAAGTTTAATAATATATAGTCCTACGCTTAGCTCTCTTAAATTTACTAGGGTATTGGGGGTCTATAAAATACATACCTTTTTAGCACATAGGTAGATATACATTTGGGATTTAGCTATCTTTTTCTTTTCTTCTTTTTTCCTATTTATACTTGTCAATAGTTGGAGGCAGTACGTTACTTAACTATACTGTTTATTAGCTAGTTATACATATATATATATATCCCAATAACTTTGCGTTATACAGCTTTAATGTAATATAGATATATAGCCTTAATCCCAAAACGTGGAATCTAATATTACTAGATAGAGTTAGTTACGTAAGCGGGTTTCTATTAAAAATAAGATAGAGAAACTAGAACTTTATTATTTTCCCAGATATACTATCTATACGGGATGGCGTAGAAAATAAGAAAAGAAAAGCTAGTAATTTTAAACGGTTTTAAATAAAGTTCTGTACGGGATAGAAAATAATAAAAGTATTATTTTTATAGCCACTTTTCCCGTATGGGAGGATATCAAAAGAGGTATTTAAAAGCTAGATATAAAAAGAGAATTTTAGTAGAAATTCCGTATAAAACATCACCTTTTATAAATATATTTTTAAAATGGAACACAAATTCCAGTTTCTATAAGATTTTTTATTAAATTATTCCGTATAGGATATTATAGGAAATGGGATATAAAATCTAGGTAATTAAATTTTAATATAGGATTAAAATATAGTAGATTATTATATTTATTAGCTGTTTATACTATATAGATAAAATTAAAAACTATATAGGCGAATTGCTAGTAGATCTAAAAACAGGAGAACGGAAGCCATAGGGCATTAGTTCCTATATAGGAGAGAAAAACATGGCTAGTGGCTCCCATAGGGGAGCTAAAGCTATACAGGAATACAAGCCGCAGGGGATTGTTTCCTATAGGGCGGTAGAATACGTGGGTATTAGCACCCATAGGGGATTCATTAGCGCAGGGGATTTGTTAGCGTAGGGGATTTGTTAGCACAGGGGAGTAGATCCTATAGGGGAGTGGATCCCGTAGGGGATTTATTAGAGTAGGGGATCGCATCCTATAGGGGATTATTAGGAGTAGGGGATTGATTTCTATAGGGCGGCGAAACATGTAGGCATTAGCTCCTATAGGGGATTTGTTTAAGTAGGGGACTTATTCAAGTAGGGGATTGGTTAGAGGAAGGGATTAATTCTCCTACAGCCTCTATTTAGGCGGCATAAGGCGGCTTCTAATAGGCTAGGAAGTGGACTGTATGTTTTATAGAAATATAAAGCCTATATAGGATAGTAGGGTGTGGGGATCTGATAATTTTAGTAGAAGATTAGGTTATCCGCTTTCCTAGGTTTATTTAGCTTAGGCAACTCGCCCTACGCTATTTTACATATGTTTTAACCAAGGCTACTGCCTAGCCTTAGCCGCCCAAATCTCTACAAAACTTTAACTCGTGCGGTAGAAGACTATAGGATAATAAAATGTTATTCTATCTACTCTGCTAATACCTCTAGATCCTTCTGTGCTTGCTAAAAAATATCTTTTATCTATAAATAAAGCGCCCTATCTTTCTTCTCCCACCTCCTGTCTGTTAGGAAAACCACCTTCCGCAGCCTATTAACCCACAGCTTTAGCGGTTGGTAGTAGGGTGTAAATACCTCAGCTATATAGTTAAGAAAATAGCCTTCTCTGCTTACTAGGCCCAATTTTAACTTAGCTAGCTTTATAGTATTCTTATAATTCTAACACTTAAACTTAGTTGGACCGATATCTTTACCCAACCTATTATAGTGTACGCATATCCAGAAAAGTACCTAGAAGAACGACTCCAGATTATACCTAAAGAAATATTTCTCGCCAAGAAGCACTCCTATAGCTATAAACGCTCTTATACTGGTCTTGCCCTATACTCCTAAAGGTCCTTCCCGCTTCTCTTTAATCGCAAGGTCGAGATTGATTAAGAATAACTTTTAAGAGGGATTGTCGTCTTCCTTATTCATTAAGAGGTTGCCTATTAAAACATTATATTGGAGGATGCCGGCCTGCGTATATAAAGACTTATATCCTTTAATAACACCCTCTAGTGTAGCAAGCATTGCAGCCCGAGAGCTTGCCTTATAAAGAGCCTTCCTATAATCGCAAGTAATAACACGTCAATGTACTCAATTCTGTATAAAGAGCTTATTTAGAGAGCTCAAATACGTGCGCTTACTAGGCGGTAGCTTAGTATAGCTAGAAGATCTCTTTCTGCTAAAACTTCTGCCTTTCCTTATACTGATTTATACTCTAGCTGGTCTTAAAGGCATTATTAAACCTTCTAGCTTGTAGTTTGTTGCTCTTGTAATATCTAGCCCCTTATAGATATTGTAGATATTATTATCTCGTCCACCTATATAAACTGTCTTGTGGTAATAGTACCTAGCTATATTAACCACTTCTTTCCCTATTACTTTATATAGTAGTTTGCCTTCTTCCTCGCGCTCTGGGTACTACTACAAGTCTTTAATAACGAAGGGTGTCTTAAAGGTGTCGCCTTCGCGGTATACTTTCTAGCAAGTAGTCGCTTAACTAGCGATATAGGGTGCCCGCTTTATAAGTTTGTTAAGGATAAGACACTCGGTCTAATTGTTATATATAACCTTAATATATTATTTGCCATCCGATGTTAGAATAGTAGGGTTAAACCCAAGCTACTCCTTATTTATCTAGAGAAATCCTAACATCGCCAAGGTAAATTGTAGTCCGTCTTTATTAATATTAAATAGTAATAATGCAACGCCTTCTACCTAGTTATACTCCCATAACCGCATAATAGATCCATAGAGGGTAAAGCCTAGGATAAAGTAATAACTGTCCTAAGCGGCGAATACTTCCTTTATATATTTCCCTAAATCAAACCATGCTTTCAAGGCTATATTAGTATTTAGATTACTCTTCAGCTCTTCTAGTACAAGTATATGCGACTAATAGCATTAGGAGCTTTCGCCGGCTATTAAATTATCCACAAAGCCAATATCTAGCTTTTAGTCAGCCGTAGATCCTTACAAGGGCTGCTAAGTATACTCCACTAGTCTTTGTCGTACCTTTGGAACAAACCCGTGCTCCTTTATAAAGTCTAGAAATGATATAATCAGCTTATTAAACCACTTTAGGACTCCACGTTCTTTTACACCTTTAGGCTAGTTACGCCAGCCGCCCTTAGCGTATAGTAGATTGTTCCCTTCCTTGCATTTCTTGAAAACGGCGGCGCTTACCTCTTCAAGACCTTTTACTCCCTTAAAGAATGCTTTATATAAGCCAGGAATCCCTATATAAAGAGGGCCTAGCTCCTCCTTTAGAATATTATCTACGTATTTCCTATATTTAGATAAGTTGGCGAAGCTACTTATATTACGTCGATGTAGGGTTTGAACGTGGAATAGTAGCAGTTAAAGGGGAGGCGTGGACTCTGTAATAGTAGCGTATACCTTTTCCTAGATGACCTCATTAGGTTCAATCCAAAGGATTGTATTTAGAAGAGGCAGGAACCGCTCAATATCAAAGTCATTAGAACCAACCGCTAAATTGAGTCTTAATAGATCAACAAGAAGGCCTTTATTGCCGCCATTAGATAGTAATAAACAAGAAGTGGGAAGGCTCTATAAAGCTAATATTAGATTAAGCAAAATATCCTTTAGTTCTACTAGCGTTAGATAGAGCTTATACTAGGTAAATTAACAATTACCTTTATTGCTTATCCGATATAACGCGTCTAAAGAGTTAGAGATACCTAGATCCTTATAAGCGGAGTTAAATAAATCACGAAAACTATTTAGTCCCTCTTTAATAGGTTTCGTTTTAATTATCTCTAATCTAGAGTAATTTGCTATCGTGGGCAAACACGTCAAGAGCTACGTCAGGAAAGCCAACGTGGCAGGTAGGTAGGTAGGCAAAGAGGGGAGATCAAAGAGTCTAGCATATAACGGACGGTATAATAGCAGATAAGTGCAGGGAGGTTGAGAACACGTCAGTCGCGTCTTATAATAAGGAAATAATTAGGGAGAAAAGTGTAAGGAAGGAAGCAAGGTGCGAGCGTAGGGAGGACTAAAGATTAGGCGCAAAAAAGTCAAGCCAACCCAACGTGGCTTAGACTAAGGCTTTACAGGGCTTAGTTAAATGCTAAGCCAAATGCGGGTAGGCAGCGTTCTCTAGCCTATAACCAATCATACTTACCGGTTTTAGTTTGTCCCGCAACGCGTAAGGCGCCAGAGAACGGGTTAACTATAGGGTTGGTTATACAAGCGCCTACAAACAATTACGTGGCTTATTTTAAAACGAGCTAAACCTAACACGCAGATACAGATACAGTTAACCTCTTTTTATAGTGGTTAATCGACCTATTTCCTAAAAACAGGATCTAGTTTTTAAAACTAGATCCAGTTTTCAGAATTATACCCTTTTTATAATAGTTAATTAGCCTATGTCCCAAAACCAAAATCAGGATCTGGTCTCTAGAACTAGATCTAGTTTTAAAATCGCAATTTAAATCAGAACTAAAAATAGTCCGTTTGGCTCAATACTATATACCTTTTTAGTCACATTTAGTACGTCTAGAACCTAGAATCGGGATACAGTCTTTAGAATTAGAATATGGTTTTTAGAATTAGATCTAGTTTTTAAAACAAGATTTTGTTTTTAGTTAAAACTTAGGCCAATATTAAGGGGTAGATCCTCTATTTATTCTTAACATTCCCACCCTATTAATATGAAATTCAAAGTCAACCCGTACCTTAGTTACCCCATAAAACGCTAATAGGCCATTAATTATCTAGTACTATAGTAATATATCTAAAGCAAAGGTCACTACCAAGGTCAAAGCAAGCCATAAATAAGAATTTTCAAAAGCAAAAGGAGACCTTTTTATAAAAGGCCAATAGATTAAAGCGAGACTATGACGCAGATTGCTATATCCTAATACGGTATAACGGTCGATTTTATACCTATACGTCTATAGATTAACCTTTATGGCCTCTAAATCCACAAGACCTAGTAGGCCCTCCCCCCTCTATTGCTATAGGACTACTAACTGCTTTTAAAGGAAAAGTTCTATCCTATACCAGTTAAGAAGACGCTAGCACATTTTAACTATGTTAAAGAGAGTAGACCAATAAAGGCTAATTCTAGGATATCCAGATTAGAAAGCAACGAGTCTTTTCTTTATAGAGGACCAAATGAGTCATAGGCCAGCTAACTTATCGCTACCAAGCATATAAAGGTGGAGAACTTATTAAACTTACTATAAGCGAGTCTCTTAACTTTAATCTAATATACAAAAACTTGTTCCTTTATATATAACGACAACGAGATATTCTTAATATGGAAGCAACTAGATAGAAACAAAATATTAAGCTAAGGAAATCCTAAGTAACGCCTTAATTCTCAATAAATGCTAAAAGAGATAAGCGTGGTTGCGAAAGTCTTTTCTTATAAGAGCCACAGAGCCACAACTCGCTAAATAGCTTGCCTACCTTAACAGACAGCCTCTAGAATTGGAAAAGAACAGGTCAAATACTAACAAATAGAATTAAGGGTATAAGAGACACTTCGGTATTAAATCGACACGGCTTTTATTAGGCTCGGAGCCGAGTATTAAAAACATCTAGAATAGACTTCTAGAATAGGCTTAGCGGATCTTATATAAGATAAGTGCTCTTTTTATTAGGCTTGTTCTGAAAGGCATTAGCGGACCCTATAGGGGACCGGTCTTCTGTTTACTATACTAGTCCCTTATCTTGCCTACCTATATATAGTACTGTATCAGTCCATTATTTATACTAGTCCTAGAGTTCCAGCTAGGTAATACTAGTCCGCTTTATATATTAGTCCTACCTAGCAATCTTATATACTAGCCCACCTTTTATACTAGTCTAACTTTTGTAGGCGAAACTTCTAGGGTGCCAAAAACTAGACCTAAATGTTAGTATTAACTCCTAAGTCAAAAATAGGCTCTAGCGACGATAAGACTAAAAATAATCCGCTCTAAATTAAGATTAAGGTTGGGAGCGGGGTAATCACACTTAGAAAAAATATACTATATCACAATCTAGTATTTAGCATAAGCGGCAAATACTAGAGTATCTGCGTTACTGCTTGCGCTAATCTAGTTATAGGTTAGTGGTAGATAATATGGGCCATCGCGAGACATCGGCAAATGATTTACACTAATATATATATAACTAAAGCTGTTGCCTAACTGCCTAGATTATGTGTATATTAAAGACTAGCCGAGCCGACAAGACAACTATAAGAGGACTTTATAGGGAGGGAGCTATAAAGGCACAATTATAGAACAAGATAGATTGGAGAGGAGACAAATTCTTAAGGAGGTGAGGCCTCTAAGATCGAGGAGAACTATATATACTACAGGCATATGCCTCTAGCATATGACCAAAAACCGTCCAAGGGCTTCCCAAGGTGACTATAATAATATCCCTTATAACAACCTACCTAATGCAGAAACAAAGCAACAGAATAACATAATTCTGGTTTATAGTCACTATATTTGCTAAGACTAAACTAGTATAATATAGGTTTAGGTGGGGCATCCCAAGGGATATTTCTTCTTGGGATGGCCCAAAATTAACTATAGTGGAGACTCTTGCAGAGATCTCTAGTAATTACTATAACTTAGCTAAGAGTTATATTATAATTAAAGTATCTATTTTCTAATTTATAAAAATAAAGCGATATAAATACTAATGTGAGGGATCGGGTTATAATAGTTTGGAATATTAAAACTGCGCACAAACGAAATTTGTTAAAAACTTCTATAGCTATACTAACCGTTATAGCCCTATCGCCCACGTTCGTTGTTTGCTATAATTACTTATGTATAGTTAGTAGCAACTAAGTGAGATTGGATGCGCGTACTAAATTTAAAATTTTAGAGCACTTGCTAAAGGGGTAGTATTTTAGTGTTCTAAACCATTCTTATAGTAAGCCTAATTAAGAAGGCGGTAGTAGCCGACCGTTATAACTAGGCCGACCGTTATAACCCAATCCTTTACGTTAATTAAATAGTATACTTTTTTATAAACCCGCACGCGAAACCTATAAGCGAAATATATAAGCTGAACGCCAACCATCTAGAGATGGCTACTGAAAACCGGCTAAAGGCATATCGCTATAGGCACTCCCTGTTACTCCTAACTATTATAGGTACCTACTATTGTAGGTACTCCCTAATATTATAGGTGCTCCCCATTACCGTAGGCACTGCCACTTATAGGCACTCTCCTTTATCGCGGGTACTCCTTATTTTTATAGGTACTCCTTATTATGGTAGGTACTCCTCACTATTAAGAGTACTCCCCATTATAGGTACTCCCTTCTATTATAGGTGCTCCCTGTAATTATAGGTACTCCTACTTATAGGTACTTATCAATACCGTAGGTACACTAAGTGCTGGCTTTTTGCAGCTGCTCGCTTTAGACTTAAACCCGCCCCAAACTTGGTATATTCCTCCATTAAGTTAATAGCTAACCCCGGCGTCTCTAGTTATTATAGCTTGTAAGTAAACCCACCCTAAGCTTAGTATATTCCTCCGTCAAGTCAATAGCTAACCCCGACGTCTCTAGTTAGTATAGGATATAAGTAAACCTACCTTAAGCTTGGTACAACCCAATTCTAAAACCCTCTATTTTTAGCTAACCGTAGTTGGGGGATCCTGGTCACGTCTAGAGAACAGCCACGTCTAGAGAATTATCGGACCCAAAATGACCGGTCCTCTTGGCAGCGCTAAATAGGAAAACTATGTCTGGAGAATAGCTACATCTGGAGAACAGCCACGTCTAGAGAATAGCTACGTGGAGGGCAGCCACGTCTGGAGAACAGCCACTGGAGAATAGCCACTGGAGAACAGCCACTGGAGAATAGCTACTGGAGAACAGCCACTGGAACAGCCACGTCTGGAGAACAGCCAAACAGCCACGTCTGTAGAACAGCTACTGGAGAATAGCCACGTCTAGAGAACAGTTACGTCTAGAGAGCAAGAACGCCACGTCTAATAGCTATATCTGGAGTAGCTATATCTGGAGTAGTTATATCTGGAGAATAACTAGTTTGACAAACAGTTATATCTAGAGAATAATAGTCTATAGAAAGTTATAACTAGTCTAAATCTTACCTGTTTTGCCTTCTTTCCACCACGCCTGATATATCTCATTACTATAGATTTAAACGCGGTACTTTTGTTAACACAGCCTTAAGAAGAAGTTTGTGAAGCGCCTCTAAAGGTAAGTGTGATATGAAATCTATAATCTAATATAATTAAGATAGTAGAGGTTTCATATAGAACATAATTAGCAATTTAAAACGCCTGTAGATAAAACCTTTATGGCATCTAGAGCTGCTTTGGCACTCTCTTTTATAGTTAAGCTCTATTAAGAATTAAGTGTGAGGATACTTTGCATACAAGATATAAGGGCGTTACTTGCGAGATATAATCTATAGTTTAGCGCTAGACTTCTAGAGGAAGGACTTCTATAGCTGCTAGGACTTAGTGTCTTTTGTTCTAAATAGAAATCGGCCGGAAAATCTAGCTCTGGGTAACCATTAGCTTACCTTAGCAAGGTTAGACCGTAGAATTAATTAGCGGACATACGTATATCCGCAAGCGGATATCGCTAACCTTTTTGGTCAAAAAGTTGATTCTCTGGTGTGGGAACTATAAAGCTTATTGACCCGAGTTTATAAGTGGTCTGTTACTTTTAGGTCCTAAATTTTTAAACTCTAATTACAATTAACTACTCTATTATATTTTAAGCGGGTTTTTCTTCCTATATATTATAAGTTTTCCCCTATAACGGAGTAGTCTATATAGGCTAGGTTAGGATCTATATTAGACGTTAATTAAAGAATATCTCTCTCTCTCTCTCTTATATTTTAAGCAGAGGGCTCTATATCGAAGCTCTATAGTCTAAGTATACACTATATTCATAACCAATATGATCTTGATTGCGAACTATAAAAGCTATATTAAAAGTCTTTAACCTAAAAGCCTCCATATTAAAAGCCTCTATATTAAAAGCCTCTAAATAAGGGCCTATTAAGTATAAACGGACCCCTGACGATCTATATATTGCTTTTGGTTTACCCTATATATAAGGGCAGATCTAAGCGAGCCAAGGGGAGACGAAGCCCTAGGGGAACAAAGCCCTAGGGGAATAAAGCCCTAGGGGAATAAAGCCCTAGGGGAATAAAGCCCTAGGGGAATAAAGCCCTAGGGGAATAATCCCTAAGGGAGTGGAGCCCTAAGGAATGGAACCGCAAGGAAGTGGAACCGTAAGGGCTTCTATAAATAGGCGAATCGCTAGGATTTATTTTTATCCTTAGCTTCTTAGCTTTTAATTAGTTGGCACGCTTTGCTAAGCCTTACTAGCTTACGTTTTAATAAGTTGCCCTGCGCCGTTTTATATAAGTTGTATCTAAGGCTGCTACCTAGACTTAGAGAGAAAGAAAAAGGGGGATTAAGTAGGCTCTAAAAATCAAGTATCTAGTTTTAGGTGTAAATAAAGGGCTATTTTTAGCTTCTAAGAGGGTCCTAATTTTGGATATTTTAAGAGCCTAAAATTAGGTCCTCTATTTTCAGGGTCTACTTAATCCCCCAAACCTCCTCACTCCTGTCTTTAATCTTCACTTTTCCTTTTAAGCAAATGGCGTAAAAAATCCCAATCCAGTGATAAAATTTCGGCATAGCTTTCCTATCCCACTAGCAAAGTCATTAAGAAAACACTAAGCATCTACGTAATATATCTCTTAACTAAGACGAGACGCCACACCAAATCTATAGGGCTAGTGCTAACCCCTGCGGAAGACCCGCCTATAGGAGCGCCTATACCTTTAATATATATCCGTTGACGAGGATACAGGTTGGGGATTTCGGCATAATTTAGTTAACTTAGCAACCGCGCCAAGCTAAACGCCAAGCAGCGGAGGTAGTGTATTACCGCCACAACGCTATACTTAAGACCGTTTATTCTAACACTAACTACAGTTCCCCTATTTCCTCTATTCTTTAATCCCAGGAAGTAGACCCTTAACAAGGGTATAGCCGGAGCGGTTTAACCGCCCTCCCTGCTAGTGCTAGAGATACGCTACATAACCCTACCTGAAATTGGTAACTTAAAGTCTATAACGTAATAGGTTAAGTACCTGGTACATATTATCGCATATAGCCGTTATACTTGCAATATATAAATTCTATACATTACGTCTATTAAATATAAGCTTTAAAAGGGAAAATTAGGGAGATAGGGAAATAAAAATAAAATAACTTTAGTTATACGTTATTCCTTATATCTAAATAGGCTTAAAAATTACTAAGACTTTATCTCCTCTACTATTGACGAGTAATGGCTAAAGTATACTATAGTAGAAGGATGTTGTGATCCAAGAGTTCTGTTATAGCTATTATATACTCTCTGGTAGAGTTCTAATGCAGATTCGCGCTGCTCCTAGTAATAAAAGAGAAAAGCCGGATGATATACGCTAGTAAGTGTGTGTGGGTGCCCTGACCTAAGTGCCTTCTCCTATCCTTACAGTGCTTACTGGTGCATCGCTTTTACCTCTTTATACTTGCCCTAGCTTTCTAATACCGACCTAAGCTTACTGACGCTGGTGAGCGTGTCTAGGTGCTCTGGCCCAAGCACCTTCTCCCTGCCTTTTAGTGCTCGCTAGTGTATTGCTTCTGCCTCTTTATACTTGCTTTACCTCGATAACACTGACCCAAGGTTGCTGACGCTAGTAAGTGTATATAGATGCTCTGGCTTAAGAACCTTTTTATATCCTTCTAGCGCCCGCTAGTATATTGCTTTGGCCTCTTTATATTTGCCCTGGCTCTTTAACACTAACCTAAGGTTGCTAACGCTGGTGAGTGTATCTAGATACTCTGGCCTAAGCACCTTTTTAGATCCTTCTAGATCTCGCCAGTGTATTGTTTTAGCCTCTTTATATTTGCCCTGGCTCTCTAATACTAATCCAAGGTTGCTAACGCTGGTAAGCGTATCTAGATGCTCTAGCCTAAGCTCCTTCTCTCTTATTTCTAGCGCCCGCCAGTGCATTGCTTTGGCCTCTTTATAATTGCCCTAGCTCTCTAATACTAACCCAAGGTTGCTGATGCTGCTAAGTATATCTAGATGCTCTAGCCTAAGAACCTTCTCTCTTATTTCTAGCGCCTGCTAATACATCGCTTTAGCCTCTTTATAATTGCCCTAGCTCTCTAATATCGACCTAAAGTTGCTAACGCTGGTAAATATATCTAGATACTCTGGCCTAAGCACCTTCTTATATCCTTCTAGCGCCCGCTAGTGCATTGCTTTGGCCTCTTTATATTTGCCCTAGCTCTCTAATACTAATCTAAGGTTACTGACGCTAGTAAGTGTATTTAGATACTCTGGCTTAAGCTCCTTCTCTCTTGTTTCTAGCGCCCACTAGTGCATCGCTTTAGCCTCTTTATAATTGCCCTAGCTCTCTAATACCAACCTAAGGTTGCTAATACTACTAAGTGTGTCTAGATACTCTAGCTTAAGAACCTTCTTTCTTATTTCTAGCGCCTGCTAGTGCATCGCTTTGGCCTCTTTGTAATTGCCCTAGCTCTTTAACACCAACCCAAGGTTGCTAATACTACTAAGCGTATCTGGATGCTCTAGCTTAAGAACCTTCTCTTTTATTTCTAGTACCTGCCAGTGCATCGCTTTGGCCTCTTTGTAATTGCCCTAGCTCTCTAATATTGACCTAAGGTTACTGACGCTGGTGAGCATATATAGATACTCTAGCCTAAGCACCTTTTTATATCCTTCCAGCGCCCATCGGTGCATCGCTTTGGCCTCTTTATAATTGCCCTAGCTCTTTAATATCGACCCAAGGTTGCTAACGCTGGTAAGTATATATAGATGCTCTAGCCTAAGTACCTTCTTATATCCTTCTAGCGCCCGCCGGTGTATCGCTTTAGCCTCTTTGTACTTACCTTAGCTCTCTAATACTAACCTAAGGTTGCTGATGCTGCTAAGCGTGTCTAGATGCTTTAGGCTAAGAATCTTCTCCCTGCCTTTTAGTACTTGTTAATATATCCCTTCCGCCTCTTTATACTTGCCTTAGCACTTTAATACCGACCTAAGGTTACTAGTGTTGGTAAGTATGTCTAGGTACTCTAGCCTGAGTATATTCTCCATTTCTTTTAGTGCTTGTCAATGCATTGCTTTCGCCTCCTTATACTTGCCCTGCTTCTATAACACTAACCTAAGGTTATTGACGCTGGTAAGCGTATCTAGGTACTTTAGGTCAAGAATCTTCTTCCTGCCTTCTAGTGCTTATTAATGTATCCCTTCTGCCTTCTTATACTTGCCCTAGTAATCTAATACCAACCTAAGGTTACTAGCGTTAGTAAGTATGTCTAGGTGCTCTAGCCTAAGTATATTCTCCATTTCTTCTAGTGCTTGTCGATGCATTGCTTCCGCCTCCTTATACTTGCACTGCTTTAATAATACTAACCCAAGGTTATTAACGCTGGTGAGCATATCTAGGTACTTTAGGCTAAGAATCTTCTCTCTGTCTTTTAGTGCTCATCAATACATCCCTTCCGCCTCCTTATGCTTACCCTGGCAATCTAATACCGACCTAAGGTTACTAGCGTAGGTAAGTATATCTAAGTACTCTAGCTTAAGTACATTCTCCATTTCTTCTAGTGCTTGTTGATGTATTGCTTCCGCCTCCTTATACTTGCACTGCTTTAATAACACCAACCCAAGGTTATTAACGCTGGTAAGCGTATTTGGGTACTTTAGGCCAAGAATCTTCTCCCTGCCTTTTAGTGCTTGTTAATGTATTCCTTCCGCCTCCTTATACTTGCCCTAGCTCTCTAATACTAACCTAAGGTCGCTAACGCTAGTAAACGTTTTTAGGTGCTCTAACTTAAGGACCTTTTTATACCCTTCTAATGCTTGTTGGTGCATCATATCCGCCTCTTTATACTTGCCCTGCTTTTATAATATTAACCTAAGGTGGCTGTAGCTATTAAGCGTGTCTGGGTACTCTAGCCTAAGAACCTTCTCCTTACCTTCTAGTACTTGTCAATATATCCCTTCCGCTTCCTTATACTTGCCCTACCTTTATAATACCTATCTAAGGTTGCTAATGCTAATAAGCATATCTAGGTGCTCTGGGTTAAAGATCTTCTCATATCCTTCTAGATCTTGTTGGTATATTACTTCCGCCTCCTTATACTTTTATTAACTCTTTAATACTGACGCAAGCTTACTAATGCTAGTAAGCGTATCTAGGTACTCTAGCCTAAGGACCTTCTTATATCCTTCTAGTGCTTGTCAATGTATCTATTCCGCCTCCTTATACTTGCCCTTAGTTAACAATACTAACCTAAAGTTTTTATATCCTTCTAGTGCTTATTGGTGCATTATATTTGCCTTTTTATACTTATCCTAGCTTTTTAATACCGACCTAAGGTTACTAACGCTAGTAAGTATATTTAGATGCTCTGGCTTAAGGACCTTTTTATATCCTTCTAGTGCCTATTAATGTATTTCTTCTACCTCCTTATTTTTATCCTGTCTTTATAACACTAACCTAAGCTTGTTAACGCTAGTGAGTGTATCTAAATACTCTAACCTAAGGACCTTCTTACTTCCTTCTAGATTTTATTAGTGTATCACTTCCGCCTCCTTATACTTTTCTTAACTCTTTAATACTAACCTAAGCTTGCTAATACTAGTAAGCGTGTCTGGGTGCTCTAGTTTAAGGACCTTCTTATATCCTTCTAGTACTTATTAATATATCTTTTCCGCTTCCTTATATTTGCCCTACCTCTATAATACCAACCCAAGCTTGCTAACGCTGGTGAGTATATCTAGGTGCTTTAGCTTAAGTACATTCTCCCTTCCTTCTAATGCTTGTTGGTATATTACTTCTACTTCTTTATACTTGCCCTAGCTCTTTAATATAGACCTAAGCTTATTAACGCCTATAAGCGTATCTGGGTGCTTTAACCTAAGTACTTTTTTATATTCTTCTAGTGCTTGTTAATATATTCCTTCCGCCTCTTTATACTTTCCCTGCCTCTATAATACCAACCTAAAGTTGCTAATGCTAGTAAGTATATTTAGGTGCTCTAGCCCAAAAACCTTCTTACTTCCTTTTAAATCTTGCTAGTGTATTACTTCTACCTCTTTATACTTACCCTAACTCTTTAACACTAACCTAAGGTTGCTAATACTAGTAAGTGTATCTAGGTACTCTAGCCTAAGGACTTTGTCCCTTCCTTCTAGTGCTTGTTAATGTATCCCTTCCGCCTTCTTATACTTGCCCTACCTTTATAACACCCACCCAAGGTTGCTGACACCGGTGAGCGTGTTGGGGTGCACTAGCCCAAGTACCTCTTCCCTTGCTAATATTATAGTTCAATTAATATTCCCCGCTGCTATATATTCCCCTATAAGAACAAGATACTATGTAGTATTAACTATAATTATAGCTTGATCTAGTGTTGCCTCCTTTTCCTTTAAATCATAGTTAAGAAGTTTTCTTAAGTATAGAAGAAGGGCCTGGCAAGCCGCCTATATCTTATGCTGCCTACTTAAAAAAGTCGCAGCTATAACCTAGAGCGATACCTATTGCCATTTATCTACCTAACTGTGCAGCTTTAACTACTTTCTCGTTGCTAACTACACTAGGCTATGTATTTTAAATAGCTGCTCCCTAGGTGGCTGCTCTAATTGCTTCCCTATTTAGGTCCTAATTAGAAAGAAGCTTGTTAATAGCGCTACTATATCCTTAAACTGCAGTCTGTTTCGGCCGTTGTATAGTAGGTGCTTAGAAATCCCTTATTTGTCAAATATAGTTATAAGGAAAAGTAGATCCGCGGCTTCTAGCCTCGTCTTTTAGATCTACTTGAAGGATATCTGCTAGGTCGTAAGGATTGCGTCTAATATATTATTATCTCGCCGTAGGTCTCTTGCTTTGTGGATATTTAAGAGGTATACTTAGTTCTCCTCACTCTTATAAAAGAGCTTAAGATATATCGAGACACTAATCCGTGGCTCTCTTACTGCGATATACGCCGCGGCGTAAGTAATAGCAAGAGGAATGCATTCTAGAGCTTATATAAGCGCTCTTCTATCCTTTTCTAACGACTCGCTAATTAAAACCCTAGTCTTTAGTAGTACTAGTGCATCTTTCTCCACCATTGGCTCTACCTAAATAATATTATACTTTATCCCTATAAGGTTTACTACTGCAACAAGGTTTTATGAGGTAATTAGTATCCATCCATTTAGACTTTAGGGGAGGAAGCTTTTTAATAGTCTTGCTTTACTAGAGAGCTTGTTTCCTTATACAACGCCATTTAAATTAGCGCTAGGAGAAAGTAAGACCTAGTTATCGTCAGCATTATTAAGTACTATAAGCTATCAGCCGTTTCTTTTATCGCAAAGCCAATGATAAACCAATTGGAGGATATTAGCCTTTAGATTATCGTGTCCTAGTAGTCCGGCCTTAATAGCTATATCTCTATAGGCTTGCTTAAACCTAGTAGTATTGCTCGCATGTATCCAAAACACCTAGGTTTGCGGTGCTGACTCTCTAACTCTATATATATACTTAATAGCAATCTGGGACTTCCTAGAATAAAATAAGCTCAACCTTTGACTAGATAATGTATAGTAATGCTTACCCGATACCTCCTAGTCTAACGAGGGCCACTCGTCTGTGGTCCTATAATGCTACCTATTTAAATTTCTTTTGTATCTCTGTTAGGACGTCCTCTTGGCCTACAAATACGCTATCTCTCTAGAAGGGGACCATGCAAAAAGGCTTAGGTCTGTTTTATACTTATACTAGTACTTGGTCGTTATTAGCTAGAAGCAAGGCTTAGATAAGAAAGGTTAAATAGGACTAGTCTTTACATAGTTATAGTATAGAAGAGAAAGCTATATATAAAAACAAGCCGCGACTACTTTTAGAGCACTTTACTTAAACTGTCTAAGCTTGTCCCGCGCACTGCTATACCCTCAATTATTCTTATTATCAAACTTAATAATTATTAAGTAATTAGAGTCTAGAGGGATCTTTTTCTCTATAAAGTCTGGGAGCTGGAGAAAAGCCAAGTTGGTATCTACCGCTATAATAAAGTTGCTAGTCCTTTTCTAGTGTTTACTTTTACTGTCCTATTCTAACCCTATTAGTAATCTCCTAGAGTCTTATTTACTAGAGGATTATATAAACTCAAGCTATCTAGTCTGCTCCCTCTTGTAAAAGCTGATAATCTTCTAGTCCTAGATAAGATTTTTGAAATCCACAAGCTAAAAGGCTAGTAAGTTAGACTTAGATCTAATCTGTTTAAAGAGCGCATTTCATGGGTAATTGTTATACCCAGCTAGCATTTTCTGGATATTATCTACTACTAGTCCCTTATATGGAATCCCAAATAAAAGAATGCCGTATATAGCTCTGTAAAGGGCTGCTATTGTTAGATAATCGTCTTTGTTTATCTAAACCGCCTTAATAAGGCACTATGCTGCTTAGCCTTACGTATATATATATCACAGCGGCGACCTATATAAGCAAGGATAATACCACCAAAGCTATATGTAATAAAGAAGAGTAGCCAACGTCTTAACTAGCGTGTTACAGCTATTAGCCTTATGTTTACGCTTTTGTAACAGTATATTGTAATAATACTTACCTCTTCTGTATTTCTAACCTTCTTGAGCTCCTCTAGTAGCTCCCAGCCATAGTCTATAATCGTGTCAATCCCATGGCTTGACAGCTTCGAGTTATAGCCATAGATTATTATACGGTAGTATAGCAGGTCCTTGGATAGGAAGTCGCGTAGCTATATCCACCTAAGGTTTCCCTTACCCCTCTATAAGCCGTATGCATGTCCGTTGAGGCTGGTAATAGCGATTATACTACAGCGCCGTAAATTAGTAGCTAGAAGGCAACACTTAAGAATAATAGGAGCAGGTTACCTAATCAAAGAAATAGTACTTACTCTGCAGTAACTGGCGCATCTGGCTTTGGCATATATAGCTAAGTGAATCTAAAAAAGTGGCAGTTAAAGCTAATGTCTATATCGCCTATCTCCACCTGCCAGTCTCCTAGCCGGTCCACTGCCAGCTTAGATAGGAATATAGGCACCCCACTATAGAACTCTACCAGCGCAACCCTTTGCTCATCGTCATAGCAAGATGGCATAACAGCCGCACTAATATATAGCTTTAATTGTTCTTTCTCCAATAGGTTATTATTAATGGTAGCCTTTAGCGCTATATTTAGCTTAACGTTAGGCTAAAGACTAGTAACGTGGAATATAAGGCCTTTCTTTCTAGCGGCCATATTAGATTAGGTGTTATGTATTTTTAAGCAGTAGATGGATAGCAGGCAGGCGGAGACTCAGTTACGTTATAAAGGAGAGGTGGATGGAGAGCGGCTTTGCCTATATCTTTAGGCAAGGCTGAGCAACACTTACCAGGTAAGGTAGAGTACGAATTACTTATTAATAAGCTATTAACCGTGCTAACCCTCCCCAGCTTCGGCCCACGCCGCACCTAATACTGCCTATCTACTATAAACCCCTATAGAATCTAGGGTGTTGGCGCTTAGCAGCTAAAACTTCGTATCTATACAAAGCGGGCTACGCTACGTGTGCTATTTAACTATAACTTAAGGCATTAACCAGCTACCAATATATCTCCCTTGCCATTGCCTAGTACTATAGCCGAAGGAACTTTCTATATATTTAACTTTATACAATTATTAGCTGGATAATAACCTCCTCTAATAACTAAAAATATCCCGCTTTGTCCTAGTGCTATACCTAGAATTATATTTAATGGGCGGATGTAGAATAAAGTAAGTAAAGCAAGAGATTATATTAAAGGCCTATAGTAACGCCTATCTTAGGGATCTGGCTTTAGAAAAGCTTACCCCGCTAATATTAAACCTAATTAATTAAGCCCAATTAATAGCCCTATTTACTAGTTAACCCCATTTATAAACGAAAGCCTATCAGGACTCTATAGTATTATAATAGGAGTTCAATTCAGAAGCTTTAAGAGTTTAGCAATAATATTAGCATAATCTAAATAATTAAACTCAACTTGACTAAAAATATCCTGTATATAGTATTTGCCAGTCATTATGGTACTGCGAATATAGAATTTCATTATAATTTTATAGGAGGAGGTTAGTTTAATAATTTGCAATCCTATACTTAGCTCTATAGAACGCACGCCCTTTTAGCATATGGGCAGATATATGTTTAGAATTTAGCTACCCTTTTTCTTTCTTAATATTTATTCTTGTCAATAGTTGGTGGCGGTACGTTGCTTAACTACACTGTCCATTAGCTAGTAATATATATACATTCCAATAAATTTGCGTCACGTAGCTTTGATAGAGTGGTAAGTTAAGGTGATAGGCAACTAAAACAGGAATAGGGTAATCGGCAAGATCCGACCTAGATCGACATATTTTGTCCACTATAAATAATAGGGCATAGCGCCAAGCAGGCTATTCTACTATGGGTTTAGTTGGTAAATATCCTAAGAGGATATTTCCCCTCCAGATGCCCTAGCCAAGAGCTTAAATGCTATTAGATATTTGCTAAAAATAACAGAGCTATATAACAAGAAAGGCCACTAGAAATAAATTACTCTTAGGGTAATACTCCTAGGCCATAAGTTGCTCCTAGGCGCTGCGGCTGTATACTTTTTATAGGCAGCATATTTCTTTAGCTGTATAATTTTTACAGGCTGCTCCTATCTGGGTAGAGCTTCTAGGAGGGCTTAATGTCTAAAAGATTTGATTTTAGGAGGGCTCTTAGCCCAGGCAGGCCGATTTAAGGAGGGCCGATCCTAGAAGGGCCGATTCTAGGAGGGATACAATCCTAGGAGAAATAATTATTCCATTATAGGGTGCTGTGGAACTCTTAAGAATATATTCCCTAAAAACCCAAGGCTCCTAAGAGACTATTCTTAAAACCTAGAGGCTCTTTAGAGCTTAATCCTAGGTCCAGGACTACTAAGAGACCATTACTGGGACTTAGCTACTTGGACTTAGAGGCTCCTTAAAGAATTAATCCTAGGAGCCTAGGGCTTCTAGGAGACTAAAAATAGAGCACCTAATTTTGTCGCAAGGTTAAAAACATTCTAAATAGGACCCTTTTAGAGACTACTAAAATAACTACTACTAAAAATCACACCCCCCTAAAATCAAACCCCCTTCTCTACTGCTCTCTTCTCCCAGCCCTTGCTATATGTGAGCTTAGATTAACTATGGAAAACCTTATAAGAGTCTGCAATTAAGCCGTCTACCCCTAGCATAAATATAACGCTAATCGACCCTTAGACGCCCACGTCGATACTAATAAATATATCCGCTGAGCGGATATCGAGGCCTCCTATTAAGTGCAAATTGGAATCGTCTACCTTTGTGGATCCTAGACTATCCAGAGAGTGTGTATCCATACACCCTTAGCTGCTGATATAAGTAGCCGCGTAGGAGGGCTAAGTGAAAACTAGACTAGCTTAGGAAAAGGGCCAATTAGACATCTATTAGTAATTTACTGTAATAGGACTAGTTCTCTTTTCTAACCCCCATCCTTACGAAGCGAAATGCCCCACGTTCCAAATAAAAATTGGATGTATAGCCTTATCCTAAAACGTGGAATCTAATATCTGGATTATATGTTTTATAGAAACATAAAGCCCATATAGGATAGTAGGGTGTGGGGACTTAGCGATCTAGTAGAAGATTAGGTTATCCACTTTCCTAAGTTTATTTAGCCTAGGCGACTCGCCCAACGCTATTTTATATGCGTTTTAACCAAAGGTTGCTACCTAGCCTTATCCGCCCGAATCTCCGCGAAACTTCATTTATGCGGTGGAAGAGTAATAAAATATTATTCTATCTACTTTACTAGTACCTTTAGATCCTTCCTTGCTTCCCAAAGCACCTCCTTTATTTAAGAAGGAAGTTTTTTATCCTTTCCCTTTCGCCTCCTACTGCCTAGAAATACTACCTTTCCGTAATCTATTAACCCAAGGGATTAGTGGCTGATAGTATAGTAAAAAGTTATTACCTGCAGTCTTAAGAAAATCCTCTTTATTAGCCACTACACCCTTTTTTATTTCAGCCAGCTCTTTTATATCTATAAAATTCCACCTATTAAACCTATTAATAACGTTGCCTAATTAGGACCCAGTTTTTAGTCTTATTTTTATAGGGTTCCGCCCAGTTCTAGGCTCCTTAAGGCTGCCAGGTTCTGGCCCCTAAGTTTTGAGTAAACTTGCCCTTTGTTATAACTAAAGGTAATAGCTTGTTGGGGTTTCTGGTACTTATACTACCCGCCCTATTATAAATGGTTAGCGCCGTACGGTCCTTGCAGTTCTTAGCAAGCCTTATAAAACTTCGTACTATACTTTTATACGGTCTCTTCTAGGACCCTATATTAGTTATTAGCCCAAAGTGCGCAAATCTGCTATAGTATGCACAAAAATCGGAGTCTAATTCGCAAGCAATTGTATAATAAAAAACTTAGAATTCTAATCTCTTTTAAACGGGGTGGTTCCTTTAGAACTTATAGCTAGTTTAGCTATATTAGCCCTCCCAATAGGGGGCATAGACCAATATATAGCTATATGGCGTTGCATTATTACTCTACTCCGCTCTACTTTATTTTACTTTATATACCTACCTACTTTACCTTACTTTATCTACCTCACTTCACTTTATTTACTTTTCTTCTCCCTGCCATTTGAGCCTTTTTATAGATAGCTCTATAGCTTTTACCCCTGCGCTTATAGACCACATTAGCCTTATCGCCGTGCTTAATAATGGGATTTAGAGGGTTTTAAGTAGATTATCCCCCCTAGAAGATCTCGAGGAAAATAGGCTATTAAAGGTAGTAGCTGTTGTCAGGGAGGACCCAGACACAATTATTAGTAACAATTACTATAAAAAAGCCAGGATGATCCTTATTAAGCTCTTATTTATTTCCCTTAAAGTCTTCTTCCTATACGCCATTAGTATTACCCTAAATGCGCTTAGTAAACTACGCTGGAACCTACACGGCAAACGGGCACGCGCTATAACTACTAATATCTACGCCAATGCTGTCTCTAATTGGTGGCGCACCGTGGCCAAGCTAGAGGGCCTGGCTTAGGCGATTAAGCACTACGCCGCTCGGCTCTCTATACCGCTAGACCGGCCAGAGAGCCTGGACTAGGAGATAAAACGCCACGACAATCTACCCTATAGGGCAATACTGCAGGGAGGGGTATCTCTAATAATGCCCCTATACAACCTGCTAGATTTTTTAAAGGATAAATACACGGACGCACTAGTGTAGATTAACTGCCTATTTAATAAGTGCTCTCTACCCTCTATTGAGTTTGGACCGGCGGAATGGGGTATAAGGATAGAGTTCGGCCTAGGCATTACAAAGGCGGTTATAGAGTACGGTATATAGAGGAAGGTTACCTATATTTAGCCAGCGGAACAAAGCTAGTAGTGTATTTTATTATATTAATATAAGACGATACGTCGGCCTGCCTAGTATTATATACTAGTTGCCAGCGTCTATAATAAGGAGGAAATACTTATCCTTAAGATGCTGCCCCATCTCCACGTTTTCCATTTTAATGTTGCTGTATATCTCGCCGCCTACCTATACCGCGCCGTTCTCGCTATACACCCTAACCACTACGCCGTAGAGCTTCCGCCCCTGCGGCAAGCCTTTTTGAAGAGAGGAAAACCGACCTATCCCGACCTCCCAGTCTCTGAGTATTATAGGGTTGGTAGATAGGAACTAGCGCACTAATTATTGGTACTCTTGCAAGGGGGAGGGGTGTATAGGGAATAGGGGTTTAAGATAAAACTTACCTTATTTTGGATTAGCTGCTAAAGCGCCGTGTTATCCTATATAACGTTATTCGCGACTAGCGTCTTTCTGTCTATACTAGGATGTGGAAGCGAATCTTATTAACAGAGTTTTAATAGCCGCCGCTATAGGTCTGTGGCCCCAAAGTAACTTAGTTAGTTGGTAGTATTTTATATATAAAGGTAAACCCCAAAGCGACTATAACCCCGTAAAGATTAAAAGTTTTAGACATAGTTTTACTAGTAAGATAGGCACTTTTTAAGAAGTCCTAATAGAAAGTTAACTATTTGTATAGCTGCCTATAGCAAACTTTTGCTCTACTAAGTAGGGCGATATATATACTAGACAGGCGCGATGCTAAAGGTATAATTAGGTCAGTTAGGCAAAGTAAAGTAAAGTAGAGTAGAGTAGAGTGCAGGAAAAGGAAAGTAGTAGTATAGGGGGAAGGGGGGGTATATGCCGTACTATAGGGGATAAAAGAAGTGAAGTGAAGTATATAAAGTAAAGTAAAGTGGAGTAAAAGTAAAGTAAGGTAGGGACCTATATTATTAACAAATTAGTGACGTCCGGCTTTAGCCTTGCATATTCTGGCCATAATAATAGGCTAAAAAGCCAGCTAGCGAAGGCCCTAAAGATTTAAAGATCCTTCTCTGCTAGGTAGATCCTAAATTATTAAGCTTAGATCCTACCTTTTATAGTACCTAGGGCAGGGTATGTCCCTAATATTAGCTTACCTTACTTTAGTAGGAGGTAAGACAACCGCGATACGCCGAAGATGCCATATATAGACATTCTATATCTTATACCTGCCAGAGGAAGTAAGATTAAGTGGTTACAGTCTAGCTGCCTTTATATTATGGAACCGCTAGGAAGGGGTTCTATAATTAGTAGTTATATTTAAAAAGGTGTATATTTCCCACGGCATTCTAAAGCTTATATCCCTTATTGGAGTCTACTATAAGCACCCTATCTGTTATCGAATGTCGGACCGCGCCTTTGCGTCCCTTATACCCGCAAATACCCTCGCTAGGCTAGCATTTAGCGACGTCTATAACGCCCTTATGTCTTGGCGCTAGAACAACTAGGTAGATAGCGCTTAAGCTGCCCTCCGCCGCATACTTATTGAGCCCAAGTAGATATGCGATAATAAGATAGTTCGCCTTTAACGTGAGATAGAATGTACTAAATATAACACTAATAGCAAAGTAAGTAAAACCCTTACGGAGCTAGATACTAATACTAAGGAGTAGCTTTAAAAGCTTGGTATAGTCTGGGTTAGCTATTATCTGCTAGGGCTATAGTCTCCGCCAGCCGTACTAGAGAGGGGATAGGCGGCAGGAAAGGGCCCCTTAGAAACTATACCTATTAACCTGCTTCTCTATACCAGGTTTTTTGCAAAGTCGTATAATATTAACCTTTGGAACCCCTATATACGGTTTAACTTCTTTCTTAAAAGTAAGGGCCTTTATATTATAGGCTGCTCTAGGTCTCCGTTAGCGTAGCTAACAGTTAATAGTGATATAGCCACGCGGCGGCCGTATCACTTAAACTAGTATAGTATAAAGATACTGCTTAATAAGCTTAAATACTACTTCTAGTAGACAGAATTTGCTGCTAAAGACAACTTTAAGGAAATGCGCAGACGCTATATAGCTTACGCTCTTAGCGGGCTAGCGGCTGCTAATATTAATGTTAAAATGCTGACCCTACTCCCCAACAAGAGAACAATGGGCAGGTGGACACTGGGAGATACTCTAGGCGCGGGCGGTTATAAAAGAGTATTCTTTACCTTAAATTAGTTAGCCAACGTGGCCGCTATTAAAGTAGTAGAGCGGACTTTCTAAAATTGTTACAGTGTGGATAAAGAGATTGAGATACTTTGGGAAGTGACTAATCTTATATAAAAGTCAGATAACGGTAAGCGAATTCTGCGTATAGTAGAGGTGATCTACTCTAATAGTAAGGAGTTCTCCTCTAAGATGGCCTTTAATAATATTACTATTATCCTAAAGCCAATAACGCCCCAGACCTTTGGCGACTTGGTAGGGACTTAAAGTAAGGGGTAAGCCTCTTATATTCTTAAAATTATAGTTTAAGAGAACGCAGCTAACGTATAAGCTCAACAGAGGGTATAAGGGCATAATAATAGAGGTAGCGACTGCATTCCGCGCCACACTGCTGGGTGTTAAAGTTATATATAACAGACACTAGCTGTACCGCAACCTAAAGCTGACTAACATCGGCCTTATTAGCAAGCCGCTCTATTCTGTCCTACTAGACATTAGCACATCCAGGCAAATTTAGGTAAATAGGTTATTACGGCCCAAGCTAGGTATAGTTGGCATAATTAGCTATCTCGCTCCCAAGCTTAAGCTAGAGGACTACGACTACTCCATTAATATTTAGTCTATAGGCATTATCTTGTTTAAGCTAATATATAATTACCACCTATAGAAGTTCTCTATTAACCTATAGCGCGACGGCAAGGATAATAAAAAGCTGCGCCCTTCCTTCTAGAAGAGTTATTAGAATGCCATTAACAAAATAGCCAGGGATTATAAGAGTGCGTATACATCGCCAGCCAGAGGCTATATACATTGTAAGTGTTTTATATTATAGAGCTTTAATAGCTTCTAGTAGCAGATAGGCTAATCTAAACTTATAGTTAGCGGTCTCTTTATTAAGATAGTAAGATACTAGTGGGCAGTAAACAACTATATGTAGCGCCCCGATATTAACAAGGTTCTTTAGTACCTAGCTTAGGGCCTACTACTACTTAAATCTCCGCGGGCAAAGAGACGACGGTTAGAGTATAGCCTTAAAGATAGTAAGGTATAAGTAAGCGTTGTTTAGAAGGCCACCTAGCTGGCATATTATAGTTATGCAAGAGAGAGACTAGTAGTACTAGTATATATACTATATCTAGTGCCTATAGCAATTAAATTCCCGTTTCTCTTAATAATAATGCCGCTGCCCTATATTCTGTCGCTTCTAACTGTAGTAAGGCCTAGGGTTACCACCCCCTTATTATGCCCTATATATTAGATTACGTGATAACGCTTCCTCGCCACGCCTATACTAACTTATGGATTTCCGACCTTTTTTAAAGGCTTACCTCCCTACCTTTCTAACCTCTACCTAAAATAGCCCAACTCGTGACGTCCCTACACACAGCCATCGCTGGCTATAATATTGTGGCTAGACAGCCTACCTACTACTACAGCTAGCTAAGATCTGCTTATTATAAGCCTGTATCCTTTTAATTTAGTTTTATATTACGGCCTATTAAACTAACAGCAGCGCGAACTTATAGGACTGCTTTAATATTATTATTACTTAAGGTGCCTACCTTATTCCTTATATGGGTACACCGGTATTCTAGGAAGCCTATAATAACTAATTTACTACCGCACTTAAACAGCACCTTAATGCGGTTATCACCGAATAGATATATAGAAGTGTTATATATTATAGCGCCGCTAACAAATAGCCTATAGGGTACACGCCACTGGAGGTTAAAGAGAAGCGCAAGGCTGAATTAAAGGCGTAAGAAGAGCTTGAGGGGGCCACCTCTAATAATGGCAGTGATAATAACGACAACAACAAAGATAAAGGCGGTAATAATATTGACGCTAGAGTTGGTCTGGGGAAACTAGTAGCAGCACTAGACCAGCCCTAGAGGCTATAGAGGCTATACTAAGTAGACTAGCTTCTAACACCACCACTATCCACTAAAAGCCCTCCAGCTATACCATATAGGAGGAAGCGGCGGAGGATATTAGGGGAAGATAAGGCGGAGAAAGAGCGCCCCGCTAAAAAGCATATTAGATTTGCCCAAGAAGTCTCCGCTACTGCAGAAGATACTGTGCCCAATATAGCACAGTAGAAGGGCTAGAAGCGGCGACGGACTCTTAATATAGGTAATAAAAAGGAGGGGGACAAGAAGCGGCTAAGTAAGGTATAAGTTACTACCACTTGCCCTAGTAGTATATAGCTGTAGAGACTATAACTATGGCTAAGATAACCAGCTAGTTAATAAAAAGGTATTGCTCCCACTATAAGGACTGTTTGCTTGACTTAAGGATTTAAAACTAAGGCTTATTTAAACTCTTAGGGCCGAGACTGGAAGCATTTTAGAGTGGCTAGTGCTGGTAAGGTCACGGAGTGTCTTTATAAGAAAGTAAAAAGGGATTTTCTTAAAGGATACTATACTTAATATAGGTCTGGTTAAAGAATATAGAGGCCTTTTATATCCTACTCCTCTCTACCGCTTGGCTAATGGGAGAGCTAATAGTGGGCTCCGCTTTGACTATACCTTAAAAGTTAAGCCGATTTACTAACTTAGGGATACTAGTATAGTATTACAAATGCACTATAATACAGCTATAATAGGAGTATAATCCTTCCCTATCTATACCCCACTTTGCTGTGCCTCTATAGGAGGGTTATATTAAATAATAAGGGCTAATATTAACCCCTTTCTTCCAATCATTCCAAGACGGCGATATAGAGGCAGCCGGTTAAGTATTACTTCGCATAGCAATGCCTATCTAGTTGCGTAGCTTTACTTAAGCCCTATTATACGCCTTAATGTAACTTTCTATTACCTTAACAAATTAATAGCTGACAAGCCTGGCCTAAGGTTAAGATAAGGTAAATAGGCAACTTAGCTTTTAGACAGCCCCAATAGTGCAGGGTTTAGAGGCGTTTATATAAAGTTATAAACTAGAACTAGAAGCCAACAATAACCCCCTAATAACGCCTTACCTAGTAGGAATAGTATTATATAATCCACTCCTAACGCCCACCCTTTACGGAGCCAGATACTGCTTAAGCAGTAGACTTATCTCAGCCAGTTAACCTTATATATTTACTCCCCATCTATGGCAAAGGAGCTGTTGGTGCGTTATAGGGTGGTTTAATTAGTATTCTAGCTAAGCCCTTTACAAGCGCTCCGCCTTATACAGGTGGTATAACAACTCCTGTTAATCTGCCTTGTGTTAAGGAAGGACTCTATACATTATATATAGCGGTTGTTCATCTATTCCAGTGTAGTAGGGTAGGGTGGTTAGGTTACGCAAAGGGGCTTAGACTTATAGCTACGCTTATAGGGCTATTTACCGGATTTGGTTTTTAGGGTCGTAATTTAAGCTAAAACCCAGAATTGGTATACAGTCTTTAAAATTAAAATATGGTCTTTAGAATCGGATCCAGTTTTTAGAATAAGATCTTGTTTTTAGTTAAAACTTGGGCTAATATTAAGGGGTAGATCCTATATTTATTCTTAATATTCTTACCCCATTAATATAAAATTCAGAGTCAACTCGCACCCTAGAATAGAAGGACATTTAGATTTAAAAGGCGGTAAGCTAGGGCGGTTAATTTCTTAGCGGTAAAGACTTTTAAAACGCACCTCCGTACTATAAGCGAGTCTCTCAACTTCAATCTAATATGCAAAAACTTGTCTATACACGCAAACGATAACAAGATATTTTTGACATAGAAGTAACTAGATAGAAATAAAACACCAAGCCAAGAAAATCCTAATTAACGCCTTAATTCTCAATGCCGAAAGATAAGAATATAATTGCAAAAATCTTCCTTATAAGAAATTTCTTATACCTTAGACCTCTTAGGATCTCTATCTATAGTAGGATCTACCTTTCTCTTACGTACCCTTCTCCTTAATATCTCTTTTAATAAATCCTCTAATGCCTTTCCTGGTTGATCTCCTTGCTTGTACGGTTTACCCCTCTTGGCTATCTCTATTATAACATCTTTAAGTGGTTTGTATATCTTAGTATAACGGCGAAAAAGACGGGGATTCTTAGCATAGTATAATACAAGTCTATTTAGTGGTATATCCACGGCTAAAACCCAGGTAGAATACCAGTATATTACTACAATAGGGCTAAATATAGATACGAATGATTTATAACTAGGGCTTTAGAGACGTCTTAAGTCCTTTATTATAAAACAAGAAGGCAACCACAAAACGAGATACTTTAGTTATTTACGCGAAATTATAGCATTGGAAATCGTTAATATTTTAAATAGGGGAAATGCAACTCTAAGAAATATTATAAGATTAGCTAAGCTATTCCCTGCTTACTTATTAGTATTACTAAATAAATATAGGTGTTTTATAAACATACCTAGAGGTACTAGCAAACCTTTAATATAAACCTCTTTTGGTTAAGGTAAGTCTGTTTTAGCCTCGCTATGGCTCTCTATTAGCTTAGGTAAGACTGTCTTAATTTCACTACGGCCTTCTAGGCTCTTAAGGTAATTGGCGTATATTTCTATATCTTCTTGTATATCACCCTCCGTATTGTGGTCGATTTTATAAGAGTTGACCTTATTAGGTGTTTAAGTAGGCGTACAAGGTATCTGTTTCTGCATAGGGTTAGAAAGCCGCAATTATTTCTTCTCCCCACTAATAGATGCTATGTCTTTGTTATTAATGCGATTTTGGGATAATTCAAGGTTTCCAGTAAGTTAACAAATAGGTATATTATCTTTAGGGCGATAGTATACCGTAATATTTTTATAAGTATTAATTGAGGACTTATAGGTTATGTTAGCAACGTATTTAAGCTTAGTTAAGGTAATATATATAATATCTGGTATTCTTATAAAGATGGTAAGAGATATATAGTCAAGAGGTTAGATTTAAAGGTAAGTTAAATTAATAGTATATAAGAGCTAGAAGCACGACGTTTATATTCTATTTCTCTCTTAGGGCAGAGTTAGAATAAAAGGCAGAAAGAAAAGGTGGAGTATACTAGCCGCTCTTTTCCACTTTATATAGTGTCTGTGGTACAATATTTAGTGGCTATAATTACTCTTAGCTTACGTATTGTCTGCGCCCAAGACTATAGGCGCCTGGAGTAATCCATAAGTAAGGCATTGCTTGGAGTAGTTATTAGCTAAGCTATTACTGAATTTACATAGCTGACAATCCCTAACGGACGCTATATACCTTAGTAGGGTTCAGAAGCGTTCGCATAAAGTTATAAACTAGAATTGGAAGTTAATAATAACCCCTAATAATGCCTCTTTTAGCAGAAATAGTATTATATAATCCATTTCCGACATATATCCTTCCTAGGGCAAGATACTACCTAAGTAGTAGATTTATCCTAGCCAGTTAATCTTATATATTGACCCCCTATCTATGGCAAAGGAGCTGTTGGTGCCTATAGGGTGGTTTAATTAGCATTATAGCTAAGCCCTTTATAAGCGCTCCGCCTTATATAGGCGGCAATTAACTCCTATTAATCTGCCTTGCGTTAGGGGAGATCTTTTACTTAAGGCGCTAAGCAGCTAGTACTTAGAGGTCTATAAACATATTCTATATCTAAACAGCATCGACTAAAACTCCTTAAGTAGTATCCCGTAACTCTTAAGTACCTATAAGTACACTATTCCTAAATTGCTAGCTACTAAGTGGGTATTTATAGATAGAGAACCCAACTTTAGAGATAACAACAGCGATGTAAAGGCGTAAACTAGTTGCAAAAGTGACTTTAGTAATAAGGATTAAGAATAGGACGCAGAGATATTATATAGCGGAGAAAATGGTTTTAGCACTAAAGATTAAGAAATAGGGGTAGGCAGCAATGGAGAGGTATTAAGCGATAAGGCTATATAGGTGATGGTTAAATACGGTAGCCTTGACTTTATAGTCTTAAATCTATAAGTAAAGGATAAAAATGTAAAGAAGAGTTCTAATAAAAGCTAGTAAAAGGGTTAAAACTTTAGCCTCTCTTTGTTTGGCCTATCGTGAAATAAAATAATATTTTACTATTTTTACTAAAGTCTCTGCCCGCTTGACTTATAGCAAGCTATAAAGCATTTGTGATAATCTATGCTTTTACTTAGATGAATTTATTTACTACCTTAAAAGTAATAATAGAAGGCAAATCTATGCTAACGACCTAGGATTTTTTAAATTTCTTATAGACCTAAGATATATACCACGTTAGTAACTATTAGTCGTATTTAAGACTATAGTACTTATAGATTTATATCTTAAGGATATAAATATGTTTTTTTATAGTGTTTTCTTTTTATTTAAATTATTTCTCTGCTTATAGTACCTAGCGGTTATTTATCTATTCCAGTGTAGTAGGGAGGGGTGGTTAGGTTATATAAAGGGGCTTAGACTTATAGCTACGCTTATAGGGCTATTTACGTGGGAACTTCTCTAAGTATATATAAGGGGGGTGCGAGTCGTTGCAAAGTCTATATATATAGGAACTTCTTTAATGTTTCTAGATCTTAGACTTATATATTTCCTTTTTTTATAGTTCTGGTATTTTCCTAATATTTGCTTCCCATTTACATGCTAGGCGTTAATAGAGGGCGCTAGGTCAGATCACCCTGCTTATATAATTACTCTACTTGCATAATTACTCTACTCGCATAATTGCCTAGCTCACACAATTACCTAGTTCGCATAATTACCTAGCTTGCACAATTACCTAGCTTGTATAATTACCTAGCTTATACAATTACCTAGTTTGTATAATTGCCTAGCTTGTATAATTACCTAGCTCGCAGAATTGCCCAGCTCCTATAAGCACTATGCTCGTATAGTTACCTAGCTCGCATAATCAACTAGCTTATAGAATTAGCCAGCTCCTATAAGCATCTAGCTCGTATAATTACCTAGTTCGCACAATCGCCTAGTTTGTATAATTACCTAGCTTATAGGATTGCCTAGCTCCTATAAGCACTATGCTTATATAATTACCTAGCTCGTAGGATCGCCTAGCTCCTATAAGCACTATGCTCGTATAATTACCTAGCTTATAGGATCGCCCAGCTCCTATAAGCATTATGCTCGCATGATTACCTAGCTTATAGGATTGGCCAGTTCCTATAAGTATCTAGCTTATATAATTAAAGCCAAAGTTATTAAACCCATTAATACCCAGTTTGCACGCTAGGCATTAATTAGAGGGCGCTAGGTCAGACTACCCTACTTATATAATTATCTACCTTGTAGGATCCCCTAGCTCCTATAAGCCCCTAGCTCCTACGACCTCCTAGCTTGTAGGACCAAAGCCACAGCCGCTAAATCCGTTAAGATCCTAGCTATATATTTAGAGGGCGCTACGCCTAACTACCTAGCTCGCTCTTTTTATAGAATCCCTTAATTAATTGATAGTACCTAAAAGAAATCGTTACAGAGGAAGAAAGGAATAATAGTTAGAGTAGTAGAATATAGATATAGGAGTATTTATAAGCGCGCATTAAATTTATCCTCTAACAGCTAGCACTATTTAATTTTAATCTAACAAACTGCGCTAAATATATAGTACTTTTCGACTCTAAGACTAAAGATAAACTATAACCAGATCCTTATCGCTACTACCTCTCTTATTTACGGCTCCTGGTATTAGTGTTATAGCTACTTTCCCTAACGAAACTTATATTCGCACTTAGAACAATAAAGGTGCGTATATTCGCAAACTTTAATAGGTCCTTTAACAGGTTCGTGTCTAGCTTAATATTAACACTCTTTTACTATTAGCAGTGCTACACAAATATAAGTAGGTATACTTATATAGTACTAAGTTTTTATATCCAATATATCTAACTCTTTATATGGTATGCTTATAAGGCACCAAGTTGTTATATCTAACTCTATATTTAGCTCTTTTTCTATTTCCACTGGATATTCCTTATAGGCTTTGTGTTTACACACACATATTGTTCTACGTTTTAGCGGACCATCTCTATAGTAACACTAGCAGCGATTATGATAAGCTTAACAATTAAAATAGCTAGACTTATATAATACTAGACCAGATAGCTAGATATAGGAGACTAAGAGTAGCTGGCCTCTATAACTTCCGTTACAGAAAATCTATATGGCCCATATTAGCACCACTAAAACAGCAACAGTGGTCGAGGCCTATATAGCACACTATACGCACTTTAAATACTTATAATTAGGGCACCTTTCCCCAAGTCTAGCTCTGTTATAATATTGCTATACCTTCTATTAGGCCTTTTAATATTATTATAGAAGGATATATACGCAAATCCAACGTTGCTGCGGCGACTGAAATTATTATTATAGGGCCTATAGAATTATCTAATAGCAAAACTTACAATGCGTGGTTTATAACTCTTAGGGTAATCTTTTTAAGTGGATTTAATAAGAGTGTTTTCTTTCTGGTTAGATCTAGTACTAAGATTAAGCTTTTTAAGTTGCCTTAATAGTTACATATAATTTTTCATATTAAATATTCTTTGCTGGGATTAAGAACAGGAAGGCCAAAAGTTAGGAATTTATAGGTGGATATGCGGGGCAGCCTAAAAGGCAGAAGTCTTAGCATATTACATAAGCTTTTATTCTGCGGGCTGTATATTATTTTATAGCTACTAATATATACTATGCTATCTGCAAGGCGTATATACTATCTAAAAGGCGTACATACTATCTATAAGGCGTATATACTAGCTTTTAACCCCCTCCGTTCTATCTATATTATCCATCACCGTCTACATTTTGTAGTATGATCTACGTCGATTAAACAACTTAGTATGACTTCCCCTTTCTTTTACCTCTCTATTTTCCAAGAAAATAATTTTATTGGCACCCTTAACTGTGCTAAGATGATAAGTAATAGTTAAAATTGTTTGACCTTTCCCCTAACTTTTAAGCGATTCGCGAATTAATTTCTCCGTTATATTATCTATAGCAGATATAGCTTCGTCAAGAAGCAAAATCTTTAAATTTTTAAGAAAGGCCCTTATAATAGCAATACGTTGACACTTACTGCCTAAGAGTTTAATACCTCCTTTTCTAACTACCATATTGTATCTAGCATTGCAATATACAATCCGTTTATATATAGAAGCGGCTTTGCAGCTTTCCACAATTTTAATATTATTAGTATAGAGCCCGTATAATACAATTTCCCTAATTGACTTGTTTGGTACTTTAAGATTTTAAGGTATAACTACTATATTTTCTTGCAGACTTCTTAGTGTGATATTGCTAATATTTTGGCTATTAATTTTAATGCTCCCTTTACTAGGGTTAATAAACCGCTTTAGGAGATTAAGAAGTATAGACTTGCCGCTCCTAGTTAGTCTAATAAGCGTAATAGTCTTTCCGCCCTTAACTATAAAACTAATCTTCTTCACCGTTAGCTTGTCGTTGGCGTAAGAAAATAAGACATTATTAAATTTAACGCGGCCGGCGGTAACCTTAAGGTATATTGCTCCTTTTTTATCAACAATAGATGGCTTAGTTTAAAGAAGTTTAGAAAAGCGTTCTCCTACACTAAGGCAACCTATTAGCATATTATACGTTTGTATAAGATAGCCTATAAACGCAAATATATTTGGCTAGGAACCGATTAAAATAAACAAGCTGCCCACACTTGTGGTATTCTGCGTAAGGCGAAGAAACAAGACTAGTACTAAGATTGCTAGGCTAATTGCTTTTAATCCCTCCCCTAATAGACTAGTAAAAAGTTATAGATACTTTATCTATAATCCTAGTTTGTTGCTATTCACTAATATAGAGGAATATCCGCGCCACTCCTAATCTTAATAATTAGCTGTTTTTACCAGATCCTAGTATATAACTATATTGTACTTAATCTGGCTTTCCTTACACCTATTTATACTATAGTCTTAATGCATTTGAAAAAGCTTAGGATTCTTAACGAGCTTAGTCCAGATATAAATAACAATTATGTCTATTATAATAAGTCCTATGTATGCATCGATAAAGTGCGAGAAATAAACTATAAAGGTGATAATATTAATTATAGAAGGTATTAAATCGAGGATTAGACTGTCCGCAAAATGGATATACTATTCTCTTAAGACTATAACCTCTAAGACTTCCCTAGAGCTGTTATTGCTATGGAAGTCCATTAAGAGTATTATAACGTGTCTTAAGGCGTGCTCTTTTAGGTTACGCATTAAACATTCTATAACGTGCCCCTTTATATATAAGTTGAACCGGTTTAGAACAAAGGCAAGTAGCGCTATTACCTATAAGACAAATTCTCAAACAAAAATAGAACCTTTAGCGGTTAGTTAATGCTACTTAGAAAGGACAAGAATATAGACTAGATCTATCTATAGTAGCATCTATAAGTGCACCTATTTGTATTAATGGTAATATTACTAGTAGCCTAGCTAAGACTTGTAGGACACCTACTAGGTAAAGCAACGACTATATTTTTAAGTCCTTTGGCCATAGGTATAGTATAACTACTAAGAGATCCTCTATATAATCCTACTAGCTTTTAATGTCACTAGCTTAAGGCTGCTTAAATAGCGGTTTTACTTTGCTTGCCAGGTAAGGTGTTCTATATAGAATAGAGAGCCTAACTAATAGAAATATCCTTAGAATTGGTATTATAAGGCGCATAACTTAATGGACATTAATTGGTTAGCTAATGGCGAGGATAATAAAACGGGCAACTTTAAGGGTATAAGTAATTAGGCAAGAGCCAAAATAAAAATACCTTAGGTGAATTAATTTAAGTTAAAAAAGGATCCAAACAGTACTCTATATAAGTATTGAACTTTCTGTGAAGACCTAAATATCTAGTTAGTATAGAACTACAATTCTATATAGGGACGTTATATATATGCGTATAGAGTAATTTGCTAGTATATGGCCTAGAGAATACCTTCTGTACCCTTAGCCATTATTAGATATGCTTATAATTATAAAATTTAGATACTTATATAGCTGGCTATAATTCCTGCCACCATCTATAATATATAAGTTGGCCGCTTCCTATATATAACTAGTAACGGCTACGATCTTATAAATTGCATGGTATAGAAAAGGAAAGAAACAACTAGAAGGACAGAATAAATATAATTAATAATCTTAAATAGCTGCATAATTTGTGGTTTTATAGAATAAGATATATTTACTATTATAATTTTTTAAGTAAGATAGCCTGCTAGACCTATTGTACCTAGTTCCCCTTAAATAGTTAAAGAACTAAAAACGAGGTAGAATTATTAATAAAATCTAACATTAGATTGGGGCCTAGATGCTAGATAAGAATATACATAAAGCGAAATTATCCAATGGATAAGGACTAGGATAGTAGTAACTCTTAGTTAACATCTAGTAGACTATAGGCGTGTATAACAGATTCTATATATATTAAGGGAGTTGGAATGAGGCGGATAGAGGAGGGCTATATAATAAACTAGTATTAAGTAGTATTGATCTAACGCTTTAAAATAGAATCCCCCTTCCACTAAATACCCACTTTATATTGGTTCTTCGCCCGCCTTATATATCCTTGTTTTGGCTATTTATTACTTATTCCCGCTCTTTATAGAATTCTAAGGCAGCTTATATAGTATTTTAGGTTCAATACTCAATTAGTTTATAGGATCCTAAGGCTTATCTAGTGTCTTAGGTTAACTGCTTAATTAGTTTACTTCTTATTGCGCTAAAACATTAGCATAAATGCCTAGCTATAATAAAACAAAACTAATAATAGGCCTTCCTAACAGCTTATAAGTCTGTGAGTTAAAGCTGTGCTTATATCCTACTTAACAGGAACCGCTTCTATTAAGTCTTAATATATCTGGCAATAGCCTATATATTACTGGCTTTGGACTTAACAGTGAAATATATACTTAGTACTTAGCTATAGGGAGATATAAGAAAGGGGCGTTTAGCTAAGAGGTCTAATATAGGCTATATGGACCATGCGGACTATCTAGACTATATAGACCGCAGAACCTATTATAAGTAAGTTAGGCGGAGCCAAGCTAGGGTTACGCCCTATTAGCCCCGTCTGCATATATAGACTTGATTAACCGCTAGCGATATAAAACTAGCTAACTGTAACGGCTCGCATAAATGCCTCTAAGGTAAGGCTTGTAGATTGCTATTTTATAAAGATACTAAGCTGAGGAGAAGGAAAAGGGGCCGCTAGGACTAATATAAACAAATATATAGAGCTAGCCGCTAAGGCGCTAGTAGTAGGCGAGCCAATAATAGGGTATAGCAGAATGTGGCAGTATGTGGTAGTATTTAGCAGGTAATATACCCTAGCGCCGTCACACTAACAGCACTTGTGATAAAGACGGAACTGCCTATAGATCGTTAGTTACCGTATCCTCTATGCCAATAAAGGATAAGTGGGCGAGTTTAATAGAGTATAGTACGCCTAGAGCTTAGCTATAGGGAGATGCAAAGACTTAAAAAGAGTAGCGTTTAGCTAAGAGGTCTAATATAGACCCTATAGACTACGTAGACTACGCAGACCACACGGACTATATAGACTATATAGATTTAGCAGGGGTGGTCCTATATTAAGCTAAGAAAGTCTAATAGCGTATAGCGAAACCCCGCTTTTACTACAATATATCGGTTCTAGGGGTTTTACCAATATTCCCCTTTTATAACGCCACTACGTATTATGGTTAATGTTAATAATAAGTTAAATAACGTGCGGTAATATACGCAATATAACCTAGACTAATAAAGAAAGTTTTTAGCAAGTATAGATAAGACTAGCTTAAATATGGTTATTAATAAAGATTAGCAGAATTTTATAAAGGACAAAGCCAGAAACATTATCCTTTAGTGGCGTAAATAGGGTAATGTCCCTTTATTTAAAATGGCGGCAGTTAGAGAACGTATAAACTAGCAGCTAAGGCTTAATTAAATACCTAAAGTAGATAGGGATATTATAAACTAGCGTATACCTAAAGTCCTTAAAAAGATTGCTAGTTAGTTTAAAATTATCTTATAATTAGTACGGAATTCCTTAGTTAAATTTCAACTATAGAAAGTTAAAAACCCTAAGGGGAATCAAGCCAATTAACTAATTAACCTAAGGAACAGCATCCATAGTATAATCCTATAAGGGACATATAAGTAGCAAGTTGGGTTAGAACTGTTTAAAGAGCGGGATATAGGTAGTGGATATATAAGAAGATGTATCTAGAACAATTATCAATATAAGCGCTTAAATAAATCGTTATCTCCTAATATAAGTAGTGATGTGGCCAAGCCTTATCACAAGGACTTATTTTCCTTTTAATATAATAACTATTTTCGCCGCAACCCGCCTTAAAGGCCCGAATGAAACCTTATCTCCTATTATAAGCAGTGACGCCTGTTTAATGCGTGATTATTATTTCAAAGGTATATACGCCAGCTTTATACGCAAAAGCGCCCATATTAAGGGCTCCCTTTTATCTGCGCACGCCGATTACAACATTTGTAGCATATATAGGGTATCGCCGTTTCGAGTCTATAAAATGCATCGCTATACACTAGGGTGGAGAATCCAGGGCAGTCTTATATATAAGAAGCCGTTCGTTGGTATTTTTAGTGGCTTTACTATCCCTATTATATGATTTTCCTATAAATAAGTATTCGTCTTATACGACCACTCCCATACCAGATCTTTTAAAGCGGATAAGGCTTGCAGCTGACCTCTATTAGGCAAGTAGTTTAAGGCTATAACACAAGGCTCTAGAGTCCAGGTAAGTGCTATAAGTGTAATAAATAGAAACAACTATTAGTGCCGAGATAAACTGGGGGCTCTATTAGACTTAGAGCAACTAAGTATAAATAGGGTGGTAAGGCTTAAAAGCGTACCAACTAATTAAAAGCCAAGAAGCTAAGGATAAAAATAAATCTCTAAGCAGCCCTACTCTATTATTAGCTTAGCCCCTTACTATCTAGGATATACTACAATTCCTAGAGCTGCTAAAGGTAGCTATAGCGACAAATACGTTATCTACCTCTACCTTTACCCTAGGAGGCCTAATTGTCAAGCCACCAGCCCCGGAAGATCCTAAGACTAAAGCGATATCGCGAGCTTCCAGATTAGAGTACAAGACGGTAAACAAAGTGTATATCTTTATAAGCGTGCAAGTATAGTCCTACTAACGCTATTTTTTTACAGTTAGGATAAGAAAGCTTATTAATACAAGATTACTAAGCTAGTGACGCTAATAGGAGAGGTTAATAAACTAAACTAATACGTATTTATTAATCGCATTTGGATTAGTAGGCATAACACTCTTTATAAGTATCTTTAATTACCTCTATATTCCTTTATCTATATCGCAGTGCCGGTCGTAGCTCTATAGGTATAATCCCCTCCCCCCTTATGTATTATACCATGTCTCCTATATGTCCGCTTCCTTGTATAATCCATATTCTATTTATAAGAATACTGCCAACGTTTCTAAATCAATAAGGCTGGTATTGGTGTTCTTAGGAGATATATTAGTGTCTTTAGGAGATATACCATATTTTATTATAAACTTAGTAACAAGTATTTTAAACAACCTGTAAAGCGCTTTATTATACTTTAAGTAATAATCTGTAACCCTATATTTATAGAAAGGCATCAAATGTTTCTTCTTATTATTACTAAAGAAGAGCGCGGCGGTAAGGTAAGTATATACGCGGCCCTTAGCATTAAAGTGTCTATTTATATTACTTAACTTATATAGCTATACGCTTATTAGTCCGTAATCTAAAATCTATTAGGTTTAGCAAAATGTCATAGATAGCGATTAAAATCAACTTCCTACTAAATATAAGGATCCACCGTCTAGCATATGCTGGGTCAAACCTTCTATACTACCATTAGCCGGTAGCTGGAGATAAATATTATAAAAGGCCTCCCATAAACCGTCTTCTTATTAACTTCCCTCGCGCTATTATCTACTTGTAGTTATCTATTACACCTCCAAATATCAAGTCGCCTCAGTATTGCAATAGAGATGTTAGAAATGCGAAATGACAATTAGGTTTAGATAATAGGACATAATTATATTCCTCTTAAAGCAATCTGGTAGGCTTCCTACAACTACTATAGCAGAGATAACCTTAAAAGTGTTAAGGTAAAAGCTACTATATATATAATTATTATACAGTCTAATAGCTCTGTTAGGTTTTGGATATATTTGCTTTCTACTATACTTTAGACCTACGCCAATTTATCCTCTTTGGAAATTTTAAGTATAATAGGTTAGGGGATAAAGGCAAGATATTCTTAAGCAATATTGTAGAGATAAAAGGTGGGAAGGAAATAATAGAAAAGGTAGAACGTAAGGTAAGGGATCGCAATACTATCCGCTACAAATAATAGGGCATGGCGCCAAGCAGGCTATTCTACTATGGGTTTAGTTGGTAAGCATCCTAAAGGGATATTTCCCCTCTAAATACCCCGGCCAAGAGCTTAGATGCTATTAGATATTCTACCAAAAATAATAAAGCTATATAATAGGAAAGGCTACTAGAAATAAATTACTCTTAGGGTAATACTCTTAGGCTATAAGTTGTTCTTAAGCGCTACGGGTATACACTTTCTACAGGTAGCATATTTCTTTAGCCGTATAATTTTTGTAGGCTGCTATTACTAGCACTTAGCTCCTAGGAGGCTAATTTTTCTAAAAGGCTAAAGTTATTAGAAGCTTTACCTTAAAAGCCTAAGGCTACTAGGGATTATCTAGATACTTAGAGCTTTAAAGAAAAAATTATTTATATATTTTTTAAATGCATATAAACTCTCCAAGTTAGTTTTTTTTTAAAAAAAAATAAGACAAGGGGGTAGATATAGAAATAGGGAGCATTCTATAGTGCTATGATTTTTACTGCGCTTGGTAGAGAGCTTGCTGCCTAACTTAAATAGGAGAAACATGTATTAATAACAGCTAGAAAATCTATATAATATTTTATATATAAAAGCGGCAGAAGATATAAATAAAATGGTTTATACCCTATAGAGCCTCCTTCTGCGATTATATTCTGCAAAGCACTAGATATATTTAGCGCGGTATTTAATAGGGATTAGGCAATAGCCAAGGCTCCTAGGGAGGCTTTTTTAAGATACGATTTGGTTAAACGTTATATTAAGTCAGCTAAACAAGGTTTACATTATTAGAAGTACAATTAGAAGGCATAGCTAATAGTTTATATTAAATCAAATCTATATAGCCTATACGCGTTGTTCTAATCCTGGTTACAAAGAATAATAGATTATAATAGGATACTCTTATTCGCCTAGCCTAATAACTGGTAATTCCTGGCAAAAGTTCACACTTAAAACAAAACTACCCAACTTAAATAAAAAAATATGTAGGCATTAATAGCCGGCCAGAGAACCAATACGGTATTTTAAATAAAAGCGGTAGAAGATGTTTATAATTGCGGTATAGAATTATTAGAAAACATAAAAAGCACTAAAATTTAAACTATTAAGTACTAGCTGTAAATCCGCCCACGTTATACCTTACTACAGAAAAGCCCTACTACTAACTTTTATATCTGCAACCTTGCCACCCCTTTACGGAAATATTTAAACGGCGATAGTAAGTGGTATAGGCTATATAGTTATCCAGAAAGCAATACCTCTAAACCTTACTTAAGAGGCAGTGGCGCTAATAAAGGGTAACGCAAAAGTTAAAAAAGAGACTGAAAAGTATATTAAGTATAAGGTTCTACCTATCTGCTACCCTATATAAAACAAGTTTATTAGAGTAAGTCTCCCTACCTTTGCCAAGAACATGCTAATATACAAATAGAATAAAGGTAGGGAACACTCTCTTACTAAATTCCTTAAACGTAAACCTACTTATCAGTTACAATCTATCTATATTAAAGAATTTCGCAAGACAGCCCTGGAGTCCAATAAGGGTTACCGCTTAAATTAGGGAGAAGTTTTTATTACTATTGCCCTAACAGACCTTAATCCTAAAAATGGCTGGCATATATTCGTTGAAGGATCTTATAATACATCATTAAGATCTTCCTGGAAAGGTGTTTCAATGGCGCTAAAAGTGGGTAATATAATAGTATAGCAGGGGGACCTATTTCATATACGTTTGCCCGGTGGAGGAAGGATATATTTAACTTTAGTTTATGCGTAACGGCGTAAAGAGGAGGTGCCTTTGCTCCTATAAATGAGAATCTATTTAGTCTGGGATATATAGTATTTAGTAATAGTGTTGCCTACTATATAAATAAAAGGACATGTCTAATCATTGCTAGGTATCTACTGCTTCTAAACCGACATTCTATAGATTAAGATTGAAGTTTATAACTTCAGTCTCCTATAACAGTGGCGAGCTATTAAGAAATTCACCTAACCCGTTTGGCAAAAGATCTTCTATAGTTGTGGCCTTCTATTCTAGCGCCCATTCTTCTTCCCATCCTTTTTTTAATTCAAATTGTTCCTCTCCTTTCTCTCCTTCCTCTCTCTCCTTTTCTTCTGTATCTCCTTTCTCTTTTTCTTCTTTCTTTTCTTTTTCTTCCTCTCCTCCTTCCTCTCCTTCCGTGGGGGTGGTTTCCACTATTAGGGGAGATATATGCTGGTCTGGCTCTTACTATATAGCGTTACCAAGTAACCTATACAGGAGGCAAGTAGTAATAGGGAAAGCGGCGCCATTAAGTAGCAGACCTAAAGGGTAATAGGTGATATAAACTCCGCTATCTAAAATAGGCTCTTTTAAGTTTATAAGTTTAAGAATTAGGGAGATCTTAGAGTACCTAGATATTCTTTTAGCCTTATAAATATATAATTAAGACCGAACAAAGCTTACTTCTTGCCATAAATTTGGCTTATTAGGAGGGTAGGATTAAATAATAATTCTATTTTAGAATATTCGCTCTTCCTCTCCAACTTCTACCGCTTTAGATTCTGCTTCTTAGGCTTTTCCTTCTCCAACTTCTCCTTCTCTAGCAAGCCCTTTATTACCATATTTATAAATTAACTGCGGTCCTTGATATTCAGCTCTAAAGCATTATTAAAGTGGTATATCTTTTCTAACGCAATTTTAGCAATTACTCTGTAACGTTATATAAAGTGACGCTAACTTACAAGAGCCAAGTATATAGACTTAGCCTTTAAGTCCCATTTTGGTAGTAGTTTATTAATAATCGAGTTAACAATTATTGCCATTTTAGGCGCATATCTATTTTAAAAGGATTCCTTAGTATAAGCAGGTTGCCCATTTTCAATACTTACCTGGGCTATAGCGCAGCAGACAATAAATAGACAAGATATAAGAAAACGATTAAACCACCCACTTACTTTTATATTTTTCTTTGTGGCCTCCGCCTGGTTCCAAAAGAGTATTTTAAATATATGCGCACAACTTGTTGCTTTATTTGACAATAGCTCTTTCTTAATAGATATTCCTGGCTCTGCTTACACCCAAATCCTAAGTAATAGACTTATACTGAACTTCTTTTTAAACCCTTTGCAAATCTTCTTTACTGCATTTTTAACTAAGTATAGAACCGAACTAGAGATCTGGTGAGGGCTGTTAAGTTTATCCTACACCCTACTCTTGTCCTGCGCCCTACTTAGCCGCATCTTAAGTGCCTAGATCTTGACTGGCTTGGTTTTCCCGTAGATAAGGTTCTATTTATTTGTAATTTTAGGCCAGCTTAACTTCCCTTTATTATACAGTTTAAGCAGGAGCTTTTGCTAATTTATTAACTTGGGCTAGTCTTTCTATTATATTATAAGGCGTTCTAAATATTCCCCTTCGTCCTTAAACGCACTACTGTTAATACTTAGGGTAGGTGCTCTTAAACCTTCGTCCTCAGACGCGCTACTATTGATACTTAGGGTGAGTTCTCTTAAATGTTTAAAAAGACGCGCTTCTCTATCTTTAGTACAGAGCCGCAACTGGCCTGACCAATTAGACTGCTAGCTGCCTTCTAAGTTCCCTATACACTTCTATAAATCTGTGGATTGGACAAGCTCCTAAAGACGTAATGCTGTTACTTAAAGATATAACGCTCCTGGTCCTGATAAAGGTGGGAAGTCTAAAGAGGTGCAGCTAATTTTAACTTTTAGCAGTTATTAGTAAGATATAACCTTTAGAAAGCTTACCAATATTCTTATAAAAAGTCCTAGTTATAGTGGAAGTTCTTTAATACGTAGTTATATACAGTTTTAGCAGCTAGCTGTTTTCTAACTATAGTATCTAACTGTTTGCAACAAAGGCTGTATTTATAAGAAAATAAGGGGAATCTCTGCCCTGGAAAGTCCGGAGTCGTAAACAATTAAGTAATTACTTAGATAAGGATAGAGTGCTACTTAAACCTAGATTGTAGATAGTAGGAGCTTAACGTTAGGAGTGGGTAATATTATAAAGCTGTATTCTCCTTAGCCTGGCCCTTTATAATCTTACGGTTAAGTTTAGCTTTGTAATATTAGAAGGAGAAGTTACAGTTTCCCTAATTTTAAAAATTAGGGAAATTATAACTCGTCTAATCTTAAAAAGATGGTTACTAGAACGCTATAATAGATCCTAAGTCATAAATGCCCTATAACTTTTGAACCTTATGTCCCTGCTCTTGCTTTCTATATTCCAAATCTTGATAAGTGACATATAGTTGGCGCGGTTGGGGGTTTTAGATATAATGCCGTTAAAAAGATAAGTTAAAGTTTTAATATCTTAAGTTATTTTAAATAAAAAGTTCTAGGCTTGCTAGCATGCTTATAATACTATACGGTCACTAGGCTAAAAATGTGGTTGCCTTTTTCTTCTTATAGATCTTGCCCTATATTCCTACTGCCCTATTGCCTTGTTGCCTTGTTACCTTACATTAATACTCCCTATTAGCCAGTTCTCACCAACCAAAAATAATGTAAAATTATTCAATTCTAGCATTTACTTGCGAAGGGATTCTTTGCCTCCTTTTTATTGCTTAGGCAGCGTTTTAGCAGTATTTACCAGTTTTGGAGCGCTTCTTATAACTTTAGATCATTCTCCAACGGACTTACTGTGGTGTTTTTGTGATTGTCTTTATTATCCTTATTATTCTTATCATTTTTCGGTTTAAGTTGCCGTCTATTACCTTGCTTAGGTTAATACATGCGTTATTTATAAGCTCTTAGCTTAGTGGGATAATTATTAAGGTATATTTAAGCATAGTCTATTAAAGTAAATGCTAAGTATGGTTAGGTCTTTACGCTTTAATATTCCTTAGGATTTAGCCTAAATAGATTTATTTATTGTTCTATCCCTCTCGCAATTATCCTCTAGGTTGTGGGTTCCTTACTCTTTAACTTATATAGAGTACTAGGATTAGTATTAGCAACTATTAGAAGTTTTGGTGTGCATGCAGTATATATAGGGGCTTTATATATCTGCTTATAGCGATCCCGTAGAAGCTATAAACTAAGTGTTTTTGCTATTGTGGTTATTTCAACTATCGCTATTATATGCGATATTATTACCGCCCTTCCGTTTATTAGCAATAAGAAATTCCTTTTAGTAAGTAAGCTAGGTTACCCTCTAAAATCGTCCGCTAATCTATATAGGCATATAGCTTGCTCGAGTGCGCCACAAACATTGGCGCTCTTTATATACAATGCTATATACAAACCCACGGACCCTACGAGAATCGCAACTCCTTGGAACAGACTTATTTAGGGAGTATAGTAGCGCTAAACTTGAACCTTAGATATCCTTCTTCTTAGCCTAATATAGAGGAAGCTTTAATAATAAACTTAAAAGGTTTCTTTAGAGGATCTAATAATACGTAGCCGTGGTGAGTTAATAGCATGCTTGATTTAATCTTAGGCTAAGGCTATTCTAGGAGAATTTCTATTACGAAAACTATTGACGTGACTACTAAAAGGATAACAGAAGAAATCTCTTCTTTATCTAAGGAAATACTTAAAGCCCTAAGATACAATATCCTGAGTGGTTATTTTTAATGTAGGTTAGGAAATACATTGCTATTTAACCAATAAAATTCCAACCCCCTTTGTGCAAAGAGAATTTCCTGTAAATAATCCTTTATTATTTAATATATAACGTTCTAGCTGCCGCTTATTACTATATTAGTACTATCTATTGTTATTTATAACCTAATTTATTTTTTACCCTAACTAACTAATAAAGTTAACCGTTATCTTCATTTAACCTACACACTGAGGGTATCTTTTATAACGGCAATTATGGCACTTAGTCCCTTCCTAATTTGTTTTTTCCTCCTACCTATAAGAACAACAATAAGCATAAAAATGTATATGGATGCTTTTTAGGACGGAATGCTCTTTAGGTTTCCTTAAATGCTTTAGAAGAGCTTCTTTGTCTGCTACTATTATTGTAGTATCTGCTTCAATTATTATTATACCTAAGGTGGCATTTGGGGTGTTTATAGAGGCGCCTTAGGCGGCCTCTATATTAGATTTTAGAAATGTTTCTGCGATATCATTAGTGGTATTTATGGCGGCGTCAAAGGCGGCTTCCGTCACGGCTTCTATAATAGTGTCTATGGTGGTTATAGGCTGGGTAGTAATCTCTATTTTCTTTTAAGATTCCTAAGCCTCTTTAATAGCGCTTGTTAATCTGCGTTTATAAAGATTTCAAAAAGGGTAAAGCGAACTTGCTATAGCTCTAGTATCTCTGTAACTAAAACCAAGAGGATCTTATTAGCCTCTATATTAAGATAGGGATGCCTGTTGCCTATACCCTAAATATGCGAAGCAGAATTAAGACGAGAAACGTAGAAGGTTTAACG